>ERZ777306.244-NODE-244-length-113370-cov-65.369510_pt1 | contig 113370 bp, 88 predicted proteins | sample MGYA00374966_ERZ777306 | MGnify/ENA primary metagenome ERZ777306 (study PRJEB29329, sample SAMN06343882) | mouse gut metagenome | isolation source: Mouse cecum | place: Austria: Vienna | collected 2014-11-15 ...
AAGCTGGGGTAAGAGCTATAATATTATGACTGAAGAGAATTTAAACAGGCTCTAACTGATTTCATGTTTGATATCCCAACCATCTATTCCATCTGCTCTTTCGGATAATTCACCAAATACAGTGTCTTCGTCGCCCGAGTGAAGGCGGTATACAACCACCGGAAATAATCGGGAGTCAGATACTCGTCCGTCATATACCCCTGATCTAAAAATACATTCTGCCACTGTCCGCCTTGCGCTTTATGACAGGTTATTGCGTATGCATATTTCACCTGTAAAGCATTGTAATGTGGATCGGCTTTCATCTTTTTCATCCGGTCTCTTTTGTTTGGAATATCTATATAATCCTCAAGTACCGTATAGAACAATCGGTCATTGTCTTCTTTCGACAATGCAGGTGAGTCCGAACGTAAGGTATCCAATAATAGATTCGCATCCAATTCAAAATCATTCTGGTCAGGAAATCTGAGAGTCACTTCCGCAAAGCGAAAACCATACATCTCCCGTGTCTTACGAACACGACGCACGACTGCAATTTCTCCATTGGCAATGAAGTCCATTTCCTTATATTTCTCTGTCCAGTAATAATTGTTCTTGGCAACCATTAACATATCTCCTGTATTCAATTCATCTTCCCGCCAAAGAATCTGAGCACGTATTCCGTTATTATATAGGTTCGCGCGTTTATTAGAACGGCAAATTACAATCGTTTCATCCATTCCGTCATGGTCATAACAACTGTTCAGTTCGTCAATCAATTCCGTACCCGGCACTACCTTTATGTCGGGAAAACCTGTCACCTTTATCTTAGGCAAAGAGTAACATTCATCTTCCATAATCAATTGCCGCAACTGTGTAGCATTCCATAAAATACCGGACTCCTGTACTTGACGGACTACCTGAGTCAAATCGACCTCACGTACTTCAAGCCCATAGCCTTTCAACGCATCGGTAAAAAGCGCCGGACTCAACTCCTCTCCTACCGGGGGAAGCTGTGCCGTATCTCCCATCAACAAGAGTCGGCAACCTTGTCCCGAATATACGAATTGCACCAAGTCATCCAACAAACGTCCTGTGCCGAATACACTACCAGACAGCCCCTCATTTGAAATCATGGAAGCCTCATCGACAATAAACAATGTATTTGTAGACAGATTGTCATTGATTGAAAAATTACTCAACTCGTTGGAGAAGGACTGTTGTCTGTATATTTTCTTATGAATCGTAAAAGCCGAATGTCCCGCGTACACCGAAAAAACTTTCGCCGCACGCCCTGTCGGAGCCAACAAAACAGATTTTTGCTGCAACTGGTCCATCGTTTTCACCAAGGCTCCTACAAGAGATGTTTTACCTGTACCGGCGTAACCTCTGAGGATAAAAACTTCGTCCGTCGAAGTGGACAGAAGAAACTCTGAAAGAGATTTTACAGCAATTTCCTGCTCTAAAGTTGGTTGATAAGGAAAATTTTCCTTAATTTGCCTTTCTAAATAGTTATTTATCATTTTTGTACGAGAAAAAAGTTCCTTGAACTATCGTATTTAAATTTATTTATTCTATTTTTGCGATGCGAATATAACAACTAAAAACATAATTTATCATGAAAACAGTATTTAATATTGTATTAGCGCTCTGTGCTGTTGCACTTGTTTACATCTGCTACAACAGTATCATGGGGCCTATCAATTTTGAAAACGCAAAAAAAGACAGAGAAAAAGCAGTCATTGCCCGTTTGATTGACATCCGTAAAGCACAGCAGGAATACCGCACGCTTCACCACGGAATGTACACAGACAAATTTGACTCACTGATTGATTTCGTTAAAAATCAAAAGTTGCCGTTCGTTATGAAAATGGGACAGTTGACAGACAAGCAACTGGAAGACGGTTTGACAGAAAAGAAAGCTATGTCTATCATCAACAAAGCGAAGAAGACAGGCAAATATGACGAAGTAAAGAAATGGGGCCTTGAAGACTTCAAACGCGATACCATGTGGGTAGCCGTTATGGATACTATTTTCCCGAAAGGATTCAATGCAGACTCTATGAGATACATTCCTTACGGAGGCGGTGCACAGTTTGAAATGAATGTTAAGAACGATACTGCTAAGTCTGGTGCTCCTGTATTCCTGTTCGAAGTAAAAGCTCCGTACGAAACTTATCTGGGCGGACTTGACAAACAAGAAATCATTAACTTAAAAGATGTTCAGAGCAAATTGGGTAGATACTGCGGTTTGATGGTAGGTTCTATCGACACTCCGAACAATGGTGCTGGTAACTGGGAATAATGATTGATTTTACTAAATCAAAACAATATACTTTATCCATCCGTCTTAGTACGGATGGATTTTCTTTTTCTATCTATAACCCGATTCATGACGACTCTCTGTCAATCATAGAGAAAGAGATAGAATCTTCTCTATCCCTCACTGCCAACCTGAAAACAGTTTTCCACGAATCGGACTTCTTAAGCCACCCCTACAAACGAATGAATATCATGATGGCAGGCAAACGTTTTACGATTGTCCCATTAGATTTGTTTGAAGAGGAACAGGCCGAACTTTTGTTTTATCACAACCATCAGAAACGGGAGAACGAAACAGTAATCTACAACATTCTGCAAAAAAACAACCTTGTTGTCATCTTCGGTATAGACAAAAGTGCATACACTTTCCTGAAAGAACAATATCCCGAAGCCCGCTTCTACGCTCAATCTACCGCATTCATTGATTGTTTTTCCGGCAGAAGCAGATTGGGGAACAACAAAAAAATGTATGCCTCCATACGCCGGGACGGAATCGATATCTACTGTTTCGAACGAGGACACCTCCTTCTTGCCAACTCCTTTGAATGTACACACAAGGAAGACCGTATCTACTATCTGTTGTGCGTATGGAAACATTTAGAATTCAATCAGGAACGAGATGAGTTGCATCTCACCGGAATGCTTTCGGACAAAGAATTTCTGCTCAATGAATTGAAAAAGTTTATCTTGCAGGTATTCATCATGAATCCTGTTACTAATATTGACATGCAAGCCTTATTAACATGCGAGTAATCAGCGGTATATACAAACGAAGAAGATTTGACGTGCCACGAACGTTCAAAGCGCGTCCCACAACAGATTTCGCAAAGGAAAATCTGTTTAACGTACTCAATAACTACATTGATTTTGAAGAAGGGGTGAATGCCCTTGACCTGTTTGCCGGAACCGGAAGCATCAGTATCGAACTCGTTTCCCGAGGATGCGACCGCGTCATCAGCATTGAAAAAGAACCGGCTCACCATTCATTCATCACCAAAATCATGAAAGAGGTACAGACTGACAAATGTCTGCCGATACGCGGAGATGTATTCAAGTTTATCAAGAGCAGCCGTGAACAGTTCGATTTTATCTTTGCTGATCCGCCTTATGCGTTAAAGGAATTGGAAACAATACCCGAGCTTATCTTTCAAAACAACCTTCTCAAAGAAGGAGGATTGTTTGTGCTGGAACACGGAAAAGATAACAACTTCGAAGAGAATCCGCACTTCATCGAAAGAAGAGTGTATGGAAGTGTAAACTTCTCCATTTTCCGATAAGTCCGGTTAAATCCCTATTAAGAATTAGAGTAGCGGAGCTAACAAACGTATGATAGACTCCGCTGCCTTTTGTCTCCACGAACGTTTAACCCAGTTTTTCAAAAATATCTGTGTACTCTCACGCTGGTCTTGAAGGAATATTTCTTTCATTTCGAGTGCTGTATTCACATCATATATAAAAGCATTCACTTCAAAGTTATGCTCAAAACTGCGGAAGTCTACATTGGTAGAACCGACCGTAGAAAGCAGATCGTCCGAAACCATAAGTTTGGAATGCAAAAATCCTTTCTTATAGAAATAAACCTTCACACCTGCCTGCATCACGTCCGCCAGATAGGAACGTGAACCAAGATGGGTAATCCTGTTGTCGGCACGTTCAGGCAACATGAGACGTATATCCACTCCAGACAAAGCCGCAGTCTGCATAGCAGCCAGTATTTGCTCTGTCGGCAAGAAATAGGGTGTCTGCATATAGAAATACTTCTTGGCATTGGTTATCGCTACGGTCAGTCCCTGCATGATTTCCTTCCAAGGCCCGATAGGTTCACTGGTGACAATCTGCACCAATGAGCTACCACAAGAGTCAATCTTCGGGAAATAACGGGATGCTGTTATCAGCGTACGGTCTACAAAGTACCAATCGAGCAGGAAGGCTGTTTGTAAGCCATGCACTGCTTTGCCTTTCAGCATGATATGTGTATCACGCCAAATCCCCCAAGAGAAACCACGCATATAACGTTCTGCGAGATTCATTCCACCCACAAAGCCTACACACCCGTCAATAACAACAATTTTTCTATGGTTCCGGTAATTCACCTTACTGGTAAATAGGGGAAAACGTACTTTCAAAAAGCTACGCACCTCAATACCCGCATTACGCATTTCTTCAAAAAAACGATTGGGGACATGCCAGCATCCCACATCGTCGTAAATCACTCGTACTTCAACTCCTTGAGAAGCCTTTTCTATCAATACATCCCTTACCAAACGTCCGATAGCGTCATCCTCAAAGATGTAATATTCCATATGGATATGCTGCTTCGCTTTCTGGAGTTCACGCAATAATGATTGCAATTTCGTATAACCTTCGGTATAGACAGCTACGCGATTGCCTTCAAAAGGGAATGCTTGGTTGGTATGCTGAAACAGCTGGATAAGACGGGAATATTCATATTGGACTTCCGAACAATCCTGAGCCAGATATTCTGCCATCGGCTTCTTTAGTAAACGGTCGTAACTCTTCTGACCGATAATGCGTTCGCGACGTTGGCTTCGACCAAAGAAAAAATAGAAGACAAGACCTACGATAGGAAGGAAGAGTAATATCAGTATCCATGCCATAGTCTTAACAGGATTACGGTTGTCAAGAATGATAATGACAATCGTACCGATAATGGCTCCGAAATAAAGAATATCAAAAGCCACTGTTGCTATTTGGCTGAGTATATAGTTCCAATCAATCATAGGAATCTCCTTTCATACGGATACTAAACAACAAATATAGAGTAAATTATCGGATTAACAAAGAAGTCCTGGTGACAACTCTATCAATCGTTGCCGTCAGGACTTCCTGTTCATCCAGACTTTATATTGATTAAAAGCGCATGGGTCTACCACCGCCACCAAAACCATGTCCTCTTCTTGGGTCTCCTCCAAAGCCATGTCTATTACCAGCTTTTCCACCCAAAGTATTAAAACGATATACAAAATGTACCATGAAATAACTTCCCAAAGTATTGTATTCCGTATCACTCATCATTGTTTCACTAATAGAACGGGATAAATTAGTTTGTTGCTTCAAGATATCATAAATTTTAAAACGAATAGTCCCAGAGTTATTCTTCAAGAAATTCTTAGATATCTGGGCATTCCATAACACCTCATTATTATTTAATCCACCTGTGTATCCATCCTTAAACCGACAGTTTACATCCGTAGAAATAGATATCTGCCATGGAAGATTTACATTAGTATTAGCTCCTATATAATAATCAAACGTCTCGCGGTTACTATTTTCTTGCTTGCTATTTCGAACCAAATTATAATTGACCGAACCGCTTAAAGACAAATCAAACAGTTCACTACGGTAACTACTCGTAAAACGTTCGCCCAAAGCTAGATTATGCGTAGTACTTAACTCCTGATCTAAATTTTTATTATTTCCAACGCTTGTATAACTTACCGCATCACTATATCTGGCATTTGTATTAGATGAGATTGTAAATTTCTTATTTTTCAACGGAGTATTAAAAGAAAAATATCCTCTCGCCTGCCAATTCCCATTAACATTCTCCTTTTTATAAACCCGTGCACCTGTTTCAGGATCATACGTCATTTTATTAGCTACTGAATTCAGTGTATTTGAATAATATAAGTTAGCAGAATAACTACGCATAGCCTCTGGTACAAATTTTCTATAATCAAGTATAAAACTATTGTTGAATGAAGGCTTTAAGTTTGGATTACCATATCTCATATTCATTGGATCAGTAATATCAATCACCTCCTGTAAATCTTCAATATTAGGAGTGCTACTCCGTCCACGATAACGGAACATTAACACATGCTGTTTATTAAACATATAACGGAACATTATTGAAGGAGCCCAATTCAGCACATTTTGTTCAGGATAGTTTTTTTTGTAATTAGGACCGATAGTTGTTTTGCTTAAAGATGTTTGAGGAGTTAAGCCAACGCCAACACTATACATCATTTTAGGATGAATGCCACGCATAGAAACATTCGCAGTATGAGTATCATAAAAATTTTCCACACGCGTACTTAAATCATTATCATATCCGCGTTCCATGTATTCAGGATATGGATAACGATTAATGCTATCATATACTAATGCCTGTGACAATTGTTTACGATGAGCAAACTCATAACGCAATTGTAAGAAATGGTTCTTAAAAACAGGTTCAGTATAAGAAGCAGATATACTCCAATTACGGCTGTCACTATTACGATCTGTATATCTTGCAATTTCAGAAATACTATCCAACTCAAAAAACTCAGTGCTTGAATTAGAATAAGAATCTGATTCGCTATCACTATAGCCAAAACGTGCTCCTAAATACAAATTTCGCCCTTTATTATTCAACCTCCGAAAGGCCATCAAAGTACCATTAAAAGAAGCATTATGACTTTTAGAAGAAGAAGCAGCTTCCTTTTCATTAACAGGGCTATGCAAATTATTTTCCGTTTTTGACCAGGAACTATTACTTGATTCCGTCTGTGAGTAGCTACCATTGGGACGAAAAATTATTGTAGTCAATGTATCAGGACGCCATTCCAAACGAAAATCAACCCTAAAATCATGACGATTACGATTTGAATAGTTTTCACTCTGGGCAAAAGAAGAAGTTTCACCCAAGAATGTTTCTGAAGAAGTTTTACGACGGGCATCATTATCAGAATGTCCATACTGCACATTTCCTCCAATTTGAAATTTCTTTGTGTCTTTAGCAAAATTAATACCCAAAGATTGTGCCGTTGTAATACCAGAACCTGCATTTCCACCTCCTAATCCCTGTCCGGCATCACCAAATTCTGAAAAACCTTTGTTATTAGTATTATTAGCAGAACCAATTACAGAGATACTGGCATCATCTTTAAAACGGCTAACCATCACCCCACCTTCATATCGTTCTTGACTTCCATAGCCTGCAATCAAATTTCCAATCCATCCCTTCTTCATCCCTTTCTTCACAGTTAAATCCAAAACGGCTTCTTCCTCACCATCATCAATTCCTGTGATACGCGCCATATCACTTTTCTTATCATAGGCTTTTACTTTTTCAATCATATTAGCAGGCAAATTTTTCATTGAGACTTTAGGGTCATCCGAGAAAAATTCTTTACCATCAACCATAATCTTTTTAATTTCTTTTCCATTTATAGTGATCTTACCTTCATCACTAACTTCAGCACCAGGAATCTTCTTTACCAATTCTTCCAACATTGAACCTTCAGGTACAGGATAAGCAGCTGCAGAGTACTCTGTAGTATCAGCTTTTACAGTTACAGGAGGAGCTTCGGCAGTAATCACCGCTTCTTTCAACATGACAGCATCTGGTTGCAGTTCGATGTTTCCCATCTTCTTGTCGGGGACATTGACAGTCAACTGTACCGGTACGATTTTAGTCTGGAAGCCGATATAAGAAACTTTCAACACGTATTTCCCGGCTTTCACTTTGGGAAGAGTAAACCACCCTTGATTACTACTGGCTATACCAGCAGCATAAGCACTATCGGGCAACGACAACAATTGGACAGTAGCCTGTGCCGCGGGTTCCTTTGAATCGGATTCCACCACACGTCCCGAAACAGTAATCACCTTATTCTGCGCGAAAATTGAGAAGGTGAATAGCATCAACACCAACCCTGCAAAAAATCTCTTCATTTACCTAATTTACGATTATATTAGTAGCAATAACAATGTCTGTTTGACAAATAGAACCGCAAAAGGTTTAATTGGAAAGAAAATTATCTTTTAAAGAATCGTTCAACAAGCGCTTTTTTCAGACCAAACTCCACACAAAGCACATTAAAAATCAAGAAAGTAAGAAAAGAGGAAGTATCCACATTAATCACATCTCCTTGTATGACACGCCATAACATTCCCCCGAAGACGAAAAGAAAAGTCAGGAAAATGGCATTACGAACAGCCGAATTACGGATTCGCTCCGTTTCACGGCTCTCATCTTTGCTCAACGCAAAGATTATCAACAAGCATCCCGCCATCATCAGCAACTTTGTGCATTCCTTATAAAATAACAGATTATTATCGGTCACCATCCCCAGCATCAACAGGATGAAAGGTATAAACAGAGCTATCAACAGGACCACATATCCCAAAGGACGACAATATACAGGTAATAATGCTTTCATGATTGAATGATTGAATGTTTTAATGGGACAAAAGTAAATATAAAAAAGATATTTTACATACATTTGCAGAGTAAAAAAGCAAAAAGAATCATGAGTAAACAAGAAGTTATTCTCTGCGAAAGCTTGGAAACGAGCCTCGGTCGTGCCATTGAGCTATGTCCGCATGACAAATTATTCGTCCTCACAGACGAGCATACCCGGCATCTCTGCCTGCCTTCGCTGAAGGAAACCACCTTACTGAAAGATGCCGTTGAAATCTGTATCGGAGCTGAGGATGTACATAAAACGGTGGAAACACTTGCTTCTGTATGGATGGCATTAAGCACCCAAGGAGCTACGCGCCACTCTTTACTTATCAACCTCGGCGGGGGAATGGTGACGGATCTAGGCGGTTTTGCCGCAGCTACATTCAAACGTGGCATCTCTTATATCAACATACCAACCACCCTGCTGGCTATGGTGGACGCTTCCGTCGGCGGCAAGACAGGAATCAACTTCAACGGACTGAAAAATGAAATCGGTGCATTCGCTCCGGCAAGCAGTGTATTGATTGAAACGGAATTCCTGCGTACATTGGATACACACAATTTCTTCTCCGGATATGCTGAAATGTTGAAGCATGGGTTGATTAGCAATACGGCACATTGGGCAGAATTGCTCAAATTCGATTCCTCTAGTATTGATTATGCAGCTCTCAAACAATTGGTAGGTCAATCGGTACAAGTGAAAGAAAATATCGTAGAGCAGGATCCCTTCGAACATGGAATCCGCAAAGCATTAAATCTGGGACACACCGTAGGACATGCGTTCGAAAGTATGGCACTGGCTGAGAACCGTCCTGTATTACATGGATATGCAGTAGCTTGGGGAATTGTGTGCGAACTGTATCTTTCTCATCTCAAAGTAGGTTTCCCGAAAGAGAAAATGCGGCAAACGATCCAGTTTATCAAGGAGAATTATGGCGTATTTACCTTCGACTGCAAAAAATACGACCAATTGTATGCCTTTATGACGCATGATAAAAAGAATACTTCAGGTACTATCAATTTCACCTTACTGAAAGATATCGGAGATATTTGCATCAATCAGACTGCCGATAAGGACACTATCTTCGAAATGCTCGACTTCTATCGCGAATGTATGGGAATTTAACCCATCCTACATCAGATATACCGCATAATAAAAGGGAATGAAATAGACTTCATTCCCTTTCTCTTCCATCACTACTTCTGCATCCGCAATTCGGGATGTAGCTCAGCCCGGTAGAGTACGCGTTTGGTGGAATTGAATAAGATTACCGATAACAATTTCATAGAACAATATAAATCAATGAGTTAAGTTATTACTTAGCTCCCTATTTTTTTACCTGCGAATATCCTACGAATAAGGTTTTCGGGAAACTTGGCTTAATTAATCCTATTATTGCGGTCTGTTAGGTGTAGTTTGCACTGTTGCATTGAAGAGTTTACAGGTGCGCTTTGTGTATCCACTTTAAAATACGGCTGCTATCTTCTTTATATTATTCAACTTTTCAAGCAAAGAATTATTCTTTCGTGCCACTTGTATATTATAGTCTGTTTGCATTCTTACCAGCAAATCGGCATTGATACCTAAAGCCGCCTCTAAGAACAAAGCAAACTCAGTGGTTATTGGTCGTTTTGCATTTAACGTCTCATTTAAAGCGGAATAAGACAAACCAAACTTCTTTGCAAAGTCCTTTTGTTTTATGCCTCTGCATTCCAATTCTTCCTTAACCAGTTCTCCCGGATGGTAGGGACGGAATGATTGTAAATTGTTCGCTGTTATACTCATAGTTCCTATTTATAATGATTCGTAATATCTACCAAAGAACATATTTCTACAACTGTTTGATTGCCTGCATTGGTAATTTCCCGAAATTCCAACCTATATTGATCATTGATACGCAAAGAGGAAAGCCCTTTTTTCTCACCTTTCAACTTTTCATAGTTCAAAGCTCTATATTGATATAAATCTTCCATTCGGGAAGCATTCAATAGAGCCTTAACACACTTCAAATAGCCATTGATTATTTGAGGCTGAAATCGATGTTTCTTATCATCGGTCTTTCCTTTTTCGTAAAGTTCTACCAAATACTCTTTTTCAAATTCTACATTCATGCATTTGTTCTTTGATAATACAAAGATAACATATAATTGTAAAATTCGCAATATTAGTGAATTATTTCTTATCTATTGTAATAAGACGAGGCTTTTTGCATGTATTTTGCACTATATAGGATATAAAACAACCACCGAAGTTGCCTCATTGCTATTTAGAATCTTATCTAAATAGCACTTGACCGTATGAATGTATAACACTAATAATAAGCAAGATAAATCACTTGCAACAGACATATATATATATTTTACAACGATTTATTTGTAGATTTAAAATAAAGCACTACCTTTGCATCCGCAATTCGGGGTGTAGCTCAGCCCGGTTAGAGTACGCGTCTGGGGGGCGTGTGGTCGCTGGTTCGAATCCAGTCACCCCGACTGGTTAAAGAGGTTAGAAACCGAATGGGTTCTAACCTCTTTTTATTTTGAAAACAATGAAAGAAGATCCTAGACATATCCATATCAGTGAATACAATTATCCTCTTCCGGATGAACGTATTGCAAAATTCCCGTTGCCTACCCGCGACCAGTCCAAACTCTTAATATACCGTCGTGGAGAAGTCAGTGAAGATGTTTTCACTTCTTTGCCGGAATATCTGCCGCAAGACAGCCTGATGATATTCAATAATACGAAAGTCATCCAGGCACGCCTCCATTTTCGAAAAGAGACGGGAGCACTGATCGAAGTGTTTTGTCTTGAGCCGATCCAGCCAAACGATTATGTCTTGAATTTCCAACAGACAGCACATGCCGCCTGGCTTTGTATGATCGGCAATCTGAAGAAATGGAAAGACGGACGGTTGAAACGCGAAATGACCGTCAAAGGATTCCCTATTACCCTGACCGTTACCCGAGGAGAATGTAAAGGAACCAGCCATTGGGTAGATTTTGCATGGGATAATCCGGAAGTGACGTTTGCCGATATCCTTGAAGTATTCGGAGAACTTCCTATTCCTCCTTACTTAAACCGGGATACAGAAGAAAGTGACAAGGAGACCTATCAGACTGTTTATTCTAAGATTAAAGGTTCGGTAGCTGCGCCCACGGCGGGATTACATTTCACTCCACGAGTATTGGATGCACTTCAAGAGAAAGGGATTGATCTTGAAGAATTAACCCTACATGTAGGAGCAGGCACATTCAAACCTGTAAAAAGTGAAGAAATCGAAGGTCACGAGATGCACACGGAATATATATCGGTCAACCGGAGCACCATCAAAAAACTGATTGACCACGACGGTCGTGCTATTGCAGTAGGGACTACTTCTGTACGAACTCTAGAAAGTCTGTATCACATTGGAGTCACATTGGCTGAAAATCCATACGCTACGGAAGAAGAACTGCGTGTCAAACAATGGCAGCCTTATGAAAAGTACGACCAGATTCCTCCCGTTGTTGCGCTGCAAAAGATATTAGGATATCTCGACAGGAATGGTTTGGAAACCCTTCACACCAGTACACAGATTATCATAGCACCAGGATACAATTATAAAATAGTGAAAGCGATGGTTACTAATTTCCATCAGCCACAAAGTACCTTGCTGCTTTTGGTTTCAGCTTTTGTAAAAGGGAATTGGCGCACTATTTATGATTATGCACTGGCGCATGACTTCCGGTTCTTAAGTTATGGAGATTCTTCTTTATTAATACCATAAAATATTCTCCTCTCCGAAAGATTTTACCCAATTTTACCCAATATAAAAGACACTATGCCAAGCGATAATAACCAGGAAATGTTCCCTATCGTAGACGAACAAGGAAATATCACCGGAGCCGCCACTCGCGGAGAATGTCACAGTGGTAGCAAACTGCTTCATCCGGTGGTTCACCTTCACGTATTCAATGCCCAAGGAGACATCTACTTACAGAAACGTCCCGAATGGAAAGACATTCAACCAGGAAAATGGGATACGGCTGTGGGCGGACATATTGATTTGGGCGAAAGTGTAGAAATCGCCCTAAAGAGAGAAGTCCGTGAAGAATTAGGCATCACAGACTTCACCCCCGAGCTTCTCACCAGTTATGTTTTTGAATCCAGCCGTGAAAAAGAGCTTGTTTTTGTCCACAAAACCGTTTATGAGGAAGAAATCCACCCCAGCGACGAACTGGACGATGGACGATTTTGGAAGATCGAAGAAATAAAAGAAAATCTGGGTAAAGGAATCTTCACTCCCAACTTCGAAGAAGAGCTGAAAAAAGCCTCTCTTATTCCTTCTCTGCCCAAGTAATAATCTATCCAAGTAATAATCTTTTCAAATAGCAGACTTTCTTATAAATTAGGGAAGTACACAACTAATACCAAAGAAGTACAGTGAGGCAAAGTTTCCCTATTAACAAGAGAAGTATTCCCAGTTAACAGGGAAAAGATTCCCTATTAGTAGGGAAAGTATTCCCACATTTTGCGGGAATAAATTCCCATAATATGAGGGAATACTTTCCCACAATATATGGGACAAATGAAAGATGTAACAGAAGTAAACGAAGATTGCATAGTTTCATTGATTCATTACTATTTCCGATACACTATGAGAAATGAATGCAACAAGTATGAGAAACAGGATCAAATCCGAGCTTTTTTACGGAGAAACTATGAGAAATGCTGTTTCAAAAATCATTTCTCATAATCTATCCTATTAGTTTTCTGTCATTTACATCTAACGAATGAGAATATGAGAAATGAAATTCAAAAATCTTCTCTGGGAGACGCTGTTAAAATTAAATTTGAAAGAGAGGGAGGAACATTATAAATTAAATATTCTGTTACTCAATGACAGCTGCAAAGCCGCCATTTCTAACCATCTTTATAGTTAGCTGCTCTCCGGCTTTCACCTGGGATGACTTGCAACGATAATCCATCGCCTGACGTCCTGCGTTGATACCATCCTCAAAAGAGGTCATTTGATAAGAGCGATCTTTATTCAAGAAATCTAACTTTATGGTAAACTCACGTTCCTTTTTACCATTATTAGTCATTCCTCCTATAAACCACTTATCTCCTTTCCGTTTTGCTACAATGACATATTCACCTGCTTTAGCTTCCAGTGCCACAGTCTCGTCCCACGTTACGGGAACTTGTGTGATGAAACGGGTACAATCTTCATTACGATAATAAAGAGTAGGATTATCCGCCAACATCTGCAAACCACTCTCAAAAACCACAAAGAGTGCCAACTGATAAGCACGTGTTCCGATACTTGCAGCATTAGGACGTTCCGACCGATACACATTAGGCTGCATACTAATCATCGCTCCGGGAGTATAATCCATCGGACCGACAGCATTGCGCATAAACGGCAAATACAGACTATTGTCCGGATAGCAACCGCCCATTTGTTCCATGCCACGCACTCCTTCGTAAGACAACACATTCGGATATTTATATTCCAGTCCGGCCGGTTTGAAAGATCCATGAAAATCGACAAACAAATGATGCTTGGCTGCTTCTCGGGATACCCGTTCGTAAAAGTTGACCATCCACTGGTCACTTCTGTCCATGAAATCAATCTTAAGTCCTTTTACTCCCCATTCCTTGAAAGTCTTGAAAAGATCAAAATTGTTTTCTACCGTCAACCACGTCAGCCAAAGCACAATCCCTACATTTTTTTCCTTGCCATAACGAATCAACTCGTGCAAGTCAACTTTAGGATTAGGCGTATAAGGATCACGCGTACTTTTAGCCCAGCCTTCATCCATAATGATATATGGAATACCAAACTTAGAAGCAAAATCAATGTAATACTTATAAGTATCCAAGTTATAACCGGAAACAAAATTCACATCCGGTCCGTAAGGAGAAGCGTCATTCCACCATTCCCAGCTCACCTGTCCCGGCTTAATCCATGAAACATCCTGGAGTTGATTCTTTTCAGCCAGTTTATAAGTCATTGTGTTCTCAAGCAACTGCTTATCATTTTTACTTATCACAAAGTAACGCCAAGGATAATTTCTCGTACCTTTTGTTTTAGCGATGTAATCAGCTTCTTGAGTAATCTTCACGCTACGATCACTGTTCTCGGCAAACGCAAGCGGAGCTTTAGGAAAAACAGAGATTGCTCCGTTCGTGCCCGTTCCTTTGAGAAACATACATGGATAATCAGCCAGATCCGACTCGCTGATTAATATTTTATAGTCTTTTTGTGTGTCAACCAATACCGGCAAAACAGCTATCCGTTCTTCAGGCTTCCACGCATTACTTTGAACATGTGTGTAAGGTTCCTCATAAGCTGTATGGAAACTTCCCGGTTGTTGCAAGTGAAGAAGATAATCCGACGGGAAGTTGATAGCACACTCTTCGTTCATTACTTCAACATCCCCTTTTTGTGAGGTAATAAACCGGTAAGCAACTCCATCGTCAAAAGCACGGAATTCTACTGAATAGTCTTTGAAGGTCAGTAGCAATTGATTATAACGATTATTGACTTTCGAATATTTCAAAGGAACAATAGGAGTTAATTGCTCGTCGATATTCCATTGCTTCTGACGACGCAACTTAGGATTCTGTCCCAACACTTGATTTTTCAGAACCAACAGAAGAGAATTGTCTTTCAACAATACATCTCCGTTATAATCTATACTATAATAGATTTTATCCGAGAGATTCAAGGACACTTTCAGTTCTCCATTGGGAGAAACCAACTCTAACCGGTTCTGCGCATGAAGTAGTGAAACCAAGCACAAACACACAACTAACAGGATATATCTTCTCATGATTTAGATATTTAATTAATCGTTTTACAGTGGCAAATGTAATAAAAACATCACTTCGTACGATCAAACGGACTGGGTAATACTCCTTCAAAAGTCATTTTCACAGGTTTGATATACCCGTTTTCATCAAAATACATTCGATCAATACAAGTTTCACGACTATTTGCTGCTGTTTCACCTAACGGACGACGATGATAAACAATATACCACTCATCTTCTCCGGCTCCTTTTATCACCGAATGATGCCCTGCTCCGGTAGCTACCGAAAGATCCTGTTCCAGGATTTTACCAACCCTTTTGAACGGACCAAAGGGGGAATCTGAAATGGAATATGCTACACTATAGTTCGGGAGTCCCCAGCCACCTTCCGACCACATGAAATAATATTTTCCATTACGTTTCAACATAAATGGTCCTTCCACATAGTTTTCCGGAGTGACTTCCTTATACATCGTTCCGTCCTCAAAAGGAACAATACTCAACAAGTCAGGAGCCATTTTCACCATATTACAATGTCCCCAGCCACCATAATACATGTAATATTGCCCGTCATCATCCTTGAATACAAACTGATCGATAGGTTGAGCGCCATGAACAATCTTATCAATCAGCGGCTTGCCCAAAGCATCCTTAAAAGGTCCGGCAGGATTATCTGACGTAGCGACACCAATTCCCCCCACTTCATTATTATTTTGGATATCATTGGCTCCGAAAAACAGATAATACTTATCATTCGCCGCAAGCACCGCTGGCGCCCAAAGAGCACGACGAAGCCAACTGATATTCTCTTTTGATATGACTTTCGGATGCTTTGTCCAGTTCACCAAGTCTTTAGACGAAAAAGCATCCATAAAGGTTTGTTCATCATAAGGTGCCGAATACGTAGGATAGATCCAATATTCATCTCCAAACACGACTCCTTCGGGATCGGCATACCAACCTTTAAAAACAGGATTGCCACTCGTTTTCTTCTCTGAAAGAGTTGCCTGATATTTCATTGTCTTTCCAGGCAACGACAAAGAAGGAGCTACTGCTTCATCCGATACCGCACGCTTATAGTTCGGTTTACTACTCATGACAAAACGTAGTTTCACGCCATCACGTATATCCTCATATTTCAAATAAGACTTGTCATACTTCTTGCCGTTCACATACAACTCCTTTACATACACATTCTTCGGTGACCAATTATCTGCTACCATTTCAATAGCTTTTCCGTTACTCATCCGAACTGTTATTGCCTCAACGCAAGGAGAACCGATATTATACATATTGCTTGAAGGAGCCACCGGGTAAAAGCCAATGCAATTGAACATATACCAAGCCGACATCTGTCCGCAATCGTCATTGCCACTTAATGCATCCGGAGTATCGCCATAGAAACGGTCAGCAATCGTACGGACCCACTTCTGACATTTCCAAGGTTCTTTCAAGTAATTATAAAGATACGCTACATGATGGCAAGGTTCATTTCCATGCCAATAGGCTCCGATACGACCTTGAATATCATGTGCTCCCGGAATGTCATCCGGCAACTCTACCGTGAACAGTTCATCCAACCGATTGCGGAACCAATCTGCGCCAGCTTCGTTCATATATCCTTGTACATCTTGTGGTACATACCAGGTATATTGTACAGTAAAGCCTTCCGTAATATCCCCCCATCCATTTACAGATCCGGGGCCCTGATAAGCTACCGGAGTAAACGGTGTACGCCAGTTTCCCTGACTGTCCTTGCCACGCATATATTTCGTTTCCGGATCAATCAAAGTCTGATAAGAGAGTGCACGATTCAAGAAATAACGATAATCATCCTCCTTACCCAAAGCCTTGGCAGCCTGTGCCATGCAATAATCATCATACGCATATTCCAATGTTTTAGATACTGACTCCGCCTCTTTATCGAAAGGCACATATCCCATCATACGGTATTCCGGCAAACAGTCATAATTCGGATTCATCGCCGTGGTCTTCATAGCCTCATACGCACGTTCGTAATCGAATCCTTTCACTCCCTTCACAATCATGTCAGCCAATACGGAAACGGCATGATAACCAATCATACACCAAGTCTCATTTCCATAAAACGACCAGATAGGAAGCATTTTCTCCACACTTTTATCATAATGAGCCAACATGGAATTGGCAATATCGGCATTCACTTCCTGTTGAACCAGATTGAACCAGGGATGCAAAGCCCGGTAGGTATCCCAAAGAGAGAATACCGTATAGTTGGTAAACCCTTCGGCTTTCTCTATATTTTTATCTAATCCTCGAAACTGCCCGTCTGCATCCTGAAAGATGAACGGATGCAAAGCCGCATGGTAAGCCGACGTATAGAAGGTTCTTTTCGTTTTACGGTCGGCAGTAAGGGTATATTTTCCAAGTTCTTTTTCCCATAGTGCTTCTCCTTTAGCTTTCAGGTCATCGAAAGTGAGTCCGGCAAGTTCCGCTATATTGTTCTTTGCTCCGTTTGTGCTGACCGATGAAATAGCAGTTTTTACAATCACTTCCTCTCCGGCTTTTGTATCAAAAGAGATACAAGCCATCAGATTCTTTCCCCAAGCCTCATAGCTGCTACGAAATCGGGAGGTATTGTAAATCACCGGCTTCTTATTCTGCATAAAACGCAAGCCGGTCAACTTTTTAGAGAAAGTAGCCGTGAAATAGATATGCCGTTCCGGTCCCCAGCCTTTCACCAGTTTATATCCGGTGATGGTAGAATCATTTTCCATGCGCAGATTCGCCCATTCACAAGATTGCCATAAAGTATGGTTCATATCAATCATTATAAAAGCTTTATCCGATTGAGGATAGGTGAAGCGAAACATACCACTACGTACCCCTGACGTCATTTCAGCCTTTACTCCATAATCTGACAGTTCCACCGCATAATAATTAGGTGATGCCCATTCCTTTTCATGAGAATAACGTGAACGGTATCCCTTTTCCGGCTCCTCACGTGTCCCCGGATCCAGTTTCATCTCGCCTGTTCCGGGAATAAACAAGAAGTCTCCCAAATCAGGTATACCAGTCCCGCTTAAATGAGTCAGACTGAACCCCAACAAGGTGGAATGATTATATTTATAACCGGAAGCCGCATCATAATATTTACTATCTGTGTCCGGACTCATCTGAATTCCTCCGAAAGGAATCTGCGCACCCGGATACACATTACCATAACCATCTGTTCCCACAAATGGATTCACATAATCAATCAGTTTCTCGGTTTGAGCCATGCCTGGCAAAATACTCACCAGGCACAGCCATACTAAAAACAATCCTCTTTTACCCATTACACTCACCATATTTACATTATTATGCTTGTATATCACCTACAGCGACCTGATACTCATGCCACAATTCGTCAATACTATATTCATTCCCTAAAATATGTTTGATAGCACCATCGAACGACCAAGGCACCACCTCCAACGTACTGCGATTGAACTTACGCAGGAATTCAGGATCTTTGTTATCACGCAACCAGACAAAGAAATAACCGGCTGTACGATAACCGTCCATATAGTTCCCGCCTTTCGGACGGGCATTAGGACCATCGAAGCCACCGTTTGCCACACGTACAGCATCTGCCATACCTTCAATAAATGCCCAGAACACACGGTTAGTCCCATAAGAACCAATCCCCTGTGGCTCCAGCTGATAGGCATGTGTCAGTTCGTGCAGCAATACTCCGCGCGTTTCGAAAAACAGCTTTGCCGTATCATTCGCTGCGAAAGATTTTTCAATATGACGCGTGCTATAGAAGATTGTGACATCACCATTGCCACCGCCTTTAGCAGAAATACCGTTGATATCTTCCAAAGTATAATGTATCTTGTGCACTGCGGGAATACTATCTTCCGGAGAATTGTAAAGAGTAGCTAATACAGTACGTGCCTGTTCCTTGATGTACGATTCAGCATCGGGAATAATCCGGTGATAAATGTCCGATCCCAACGTTTCCGGTGCTTTATCCTCAAACAATATAGCACCTGTATTGTACTCTTTCCATACATCAAAATTATCCTTCACCTGCTTTTGCACACTTGCAGCACAAGCCCCCATACCTACCAGCAGGCAAGCAGCATAGATTAAATGTATCTTTTTCATATTTCTTTATTGATTATTGATTGATTCCGTTAGTTAATGAATAAGGTTTATCCTCCGGTGATAATCCGCGGCGTTTGTTAGGTGACGCACCCATCTTGAATTCAAGCACGCCTCCTTTCAAAAGGTCTTCATGTGTAATATACATCTTGTCGTATACTTTGCCGTTCAATTTCAGCGACTGCACGTAACGTTTCTTATCGCTGACACCCGGCGCTTTGATCTCCAATGTCTTTCCATTAGGAAGCGTCAGCTTCAGATAGGGCAGATAGGGAGCACCAAGGACATACTGGTCTGTACCCGGACAAACCGGATAGAAGCCCATCACAGAGAAAAGATACCATGCCGACATCTGTCCGCAATCATCATTTCCACCCAGTCCGTTGATGTCATTCTTATACATCTTGTTCAGGATTTCACGCAGCCAGTACTGTGTTTTCCACGGTTGGGAAGTCCATGCGTACAGATAAGGTACATGATGGCTCGGTTCATTGCCATGTACGTATCCACCTACCAGGCATTCTTCCGTAATATCCTCATTATGTTCATAGTACTTCTCCGGCAGATGCATGGAGAAAAGTTCATCCAGTTTCTGTACGAATGTCTTTTCTCCTCCCATCAGGTCGATCATACCAAACACATCATGCGGTACATGGAAGGAGAAGTTCCAAGAATTACCTTCGATAAAGCCTTCGCCGTAAGTTTGCAACACATCGAACTCTTTTTTGAATGTGCCGTCACTGTAGCGGGGACGAGCAAAACCGATGCTTGTATCATAGATGTTACGATAGTTGAGAGCACGTTTGCGGTAAGTATCCGCTATCTCTTTATTACCGGCTTTCAAGGCTGTCTGATAAATAGTCCAGTCGTCGTATGCATATTCCAGCGTAGAGGAAGCGGCCGTACCACTCTTGTCCAACGGGATATATCCCAACTTCATATAATCAGCTACACCTTCATAGTAAGGTACCGTAGATGTGCTCACCATCGCCGCCAATGCCTCATCCACATTTGAAAAAACTCCTTTGTTTATTGCATCCGCTAGCACGGACACAGCATGATAACCGCTCATACACCAGTTCTCATTTCCCATCAGGCTCCATATCGGCAACATGCCGTGTACGCTCTGCTGTTCATGTTTGATCATTGATTCCACCATATCCGCATTGCGTTCCGGTTTCACCAGGTTAAGGAACGGATGTTCCGCGCGATATGTATCCCAAAGTGAGAATATAGTATAGTTAGTGAATCCTTTCGCCTGATGTATGTTATGATCCAGACCACGATAGGAACCGTCTACGTCCATATACACGGACGGATTAATCATGGTATGATAAAGCGAAGTGTAGAACATCGCCTTCTGATCCGGTGTACCTTCTATTTCGAAATGATCCAGTTCATTGTTCCAGTCTGTCCGTGCAGCTTCCGCCAACTGTTCGAAGCTCTTTCCGGAAGCCTCGGCACGCAGGTTCTTTACAGCGCCTTCCGTGCTGACTGCCGACAAGGCTACCTTTACAACCAGTTCGGGATCTTTGGCCGTTTCGAAGTTAAAGTAAGCCACGATCTTTCGACCAGTGATTTCCGGGAAATTCTTCTCCAGCTTGAAACGACGCCAAAAGCCATTGTACAATACCTTTTCCTTATCCTTATATCCGTAATCCTTGATCGGCTGTGACAAGGAAATGGCAAAATAGGTATAATTCGTACGTGCCCATCCGTTGGTGATGCGGTATCCTGTCAGCAATGTATCGTTTTCCACCCGCAGGTTTGCCCACAATACTTTGCCGTCATAATTATAGATGCCATGCACCAGGTCCAGGATCAGATGACCGTCTTTTCCTTTCGGGAAGGTATATTTATGTACACCCGTCCGTTGAGTAGCTGTCAGTTGCGCTTTAATACCATAGTCGTCCAGCATTACTTCATAGTATCCGGGTGTCGCTTTTTCTGTGGCATGATCGAAGCGCGAACGGTAACCCTCTTCCGGATGATCCGCTCGTCCGGGATTCAATTTTACATCGCCGACGGCAGGCATCAGCAATATATCTCCCAGGTCGGAATGTCCCGTGCCGCTGAGGTGGGTGTGACTGAAACCTACGATGGTTTTATCCCGATACTGGTAACCGGCACAATATTCATACGCATTCTTCTGATAAGCTCCATTCACATTATGTGGAATTGTGTCTGTGTCCGGACTCAGCTGTACCCATCCGAAAGGGGTGCAAGCACCGGGGAAGGTATGCCCCATTCCGTTTGTCCCGATAATCGGATTTACATAATCTACCGGTTGCTGAGCTACGGCGGACAAGGTTGCCGCCGCCATAGTCATCATCAATACTTTCTTTTTCATCTTATTCATACCTGCTTACTTGTTATCACGAGAGAAGGAATAGGGGAAGTCGGATTCGTTAATACCTCTTCCTTTATTCGGTTTATTATCCATATCAAATACCAGACGTCCGCCTTTCAGCAAGTCGAAGTGATTCAGATAATTCTTTGTATAGTTCTTACCGTTATAGTTCAGCGAACGGATGTAACGATTAGTGTCGCTATTTTTAGGAGCGGAGATTTCCAGTTTCTTGCCGTTCTCCAGTGTGATCGTCGCTTTCTTGAAATAAGGGGCACCCATCACGTATTCATTGCTGCCCGGACATACCGGATAGAAACCTAAAGCGGTAAATACATACCAGGCAGAAGTCTGTCCGTTATCCTCATCACCACAATAACCGTCGGGAGTGGCAAAGTAGAGGCGGTTCATCACTTCACGCAGCCAGTACTGGGCTTTCCAGGGTTCGCCTGCATAGTTATACAAGTAAATCATGTGCTGGATAGGCTGGTTGCCGTGCGCATAGTTACCCATATTGGCAATTTCCATTTCACGGATTTCATGAATCACACCTCCGTAGTAGCTATCATCAAATATCGGTGGAAGGTTGAACACAGAATCGAGCATACTGACAAACATCTTTCTGCCGCCCATCAAATCGGCCAATCCCTGCACATCGTGGAATACAGACCACGTATAATGCCAACTGTTTCCTTCGGTAAATGCATCTCCCCACTTGAACGGGTTGAAAGGAGTCTGGAAGGTTCCGTCGGCGTTTTTACCGCGCATCAGTTTTGTTTCGGGGTCGAACAAGTTGCGGTAGTTCTGACTTCTGCTCTTGTAGAGTTCGAGTTCTTCTGCCGGACGGCCCAACTTTTCACCCATACGGTAGATGCACCAGTCATCGTATGCATACTCCAATGTACGCGCAGCATTCTCGTTAATCTTCACATCGCAGGGCACATAACCTAATTTATTATAATATTCGTATCCACGGCGCCCTGTTGTAGATACTCTCGGATGTACGCTGTTGGCTCCTCTGAGCAGACCTTCATACATTTTCTCAGCATCCGCTTTGGTCACATTCTTCATAAAAGCATCTGCCACTACGGAAGCCGAACTGTTTCCGACCATACAGCCGCGATGTCCCGGACTCGCCCATTCGGGGAAGAAACCGCTTTCAAGGTATGTATTCAACAGTCCTTCTTGCATCTTCGCTCCCATCGAAGGATATACCAGATTGACAAATGGAAACAGGCAACGGAACGTATCCCAGAACCCGGTATCGGTAAACATATATCCCGGACGAATCTCACCGTTATAAGGGCTGTAATGTACCGTTTCGCCTTTCGCATTCACTTCGTGGAACATACGGGGGAACAATACCGAACGATATAGGCAGGAATAGAAGGTACGCATCCGGTTTTCATCGTTGTCTTCGACGCTGATACGTCCCAATACATCATTCCAGGCCTTCCGTCCGGCTTCCCGGGTCTGTTCGAATGTTTTGTTTCCGATTTCTTTCAGATTCAGTTCCGCCTGTTCGGGGCTGATGAACGAGGAAGCCACTTTGGCGTGCACCTGCTCGCCTTTCTTTGTCGAAAAACCGATGGCAGCACCTACGTGATTGGATTGGAGTTCAAGATGTGTCTCTACCAAATGATAGTCTGCCCATACTTTATTAAAGGTAAAAGGCTTGTCGAACTCTATCACAAAGTAGTTCCTGAAATTCTGCGGAACACCGCCACTGTTACGTGTCGTATAACCTACAATCTTATTTTCTTCAGGAATCACCTTCACATACGAACCACGGTCGAAAGCATCTACTACCACATAAGCATCGGACGCTTCGGGGAAAGTAAAACGGAAATACGCACAACGCTCCGTCGGGGCAATCTCCGTTGTCATGTTATACTCTGACAGATAAACACTGTAATAATAAGGAGTTGCTTTCTCTGCCTTATGCGAAAACCAGGAAGCACGGCTGTCCTGATCAATCTTCAGCTGTTTGGTCATCGGCATAATGGAGAACTGTCCGTAGTCATTGATCCAGGGACTGGGCTGGTGGGTCTGCTTGAAACCTCTGATTTTGTCAGAAGCATACGTGTAAGCCCAACCGTCCCCCATCTTTCCGGTCTGCGGCATCCAAAAGTTCATCCCCCAAGGCAGTGCAATGGCAGGATAGGTGTTTCCGTTGGAGAGCGAAATCTTGGAGTCGGTTCCCATCAGGGGATTCACGTAATCCACCGGCTGCTTTTGCGCAAAGATAGAGGAGACTCCCAACAATAGAGTCATTGTGATAGACAGTAGTTTCTGTTTATTCATGATATAAGAGTTAAACTATTAATATTAGATTAGCGAGTGTTATTATTCACGTTACAAATTAACGCAATAGAAAATTAATAACTATACTCTAACGTGACAAAAAGCACGTCCGGACGAGAATGTCAGAGTAGAGAACTAGGAGTCAAACAGAGCACAAATTAAATTACTAATAATCAAATAATTGCCCATAAGAAAATACAAATAGAGTACAAACAAAAACAAAAGCAAGAAAGTAATCGAGATTATGTTCTGTTTACTTTCTTGCTTTTTTCAAAGACTGGTTACTTCTTCATTCTAAACCAACGCTCGCCTGTAGCACTTAGCACATACACCATACTGTCGTTGTCATCATAACTCCAATAGAAGCCGTCTTCCGAAACACAGAAAGAGAGGAATTTACTGTAATCCTGCTGTACACGGTTATAATCAGCCGGATTATTATTCCATCCGAATAAATCATATGGTTCGCCCAAGCTGATGAATATACGACCAGTAGCATTATCTGCTGTCATAGTAACCGCAAAGCCAATATAAGATCCCATACCACTCCACGGACAAGCAATCAAATTCCTCGGATTACGATCATCAAACTCCACACCAGAGTGGAAGATTCCCTTAAAGTCTGCATGAATCTCATCCTGATCTACTATATGGGTCTTCCAACCATCTGCATACCATGCTGCAATATCAGAGGCTTTCCGAGTATCACATACAACATTAGCATTGTCAGTTTCAATTTCACCATTCAAATAGTTGTAATAGAGTTTATTTAAACTTATTCCATCTACCGTCACATTGCTACCCAAAGTCAACACTGCATTTTCATCATTCGTTGTATCAATTATCATCGGATACTCTGTGTGTTTTACCACACCGTTATCTATTGCAGAAATCTTCACTTTCCAATTATTGCTCTCGTCGCAAATAATCAAATAGTGTGCAAGGAAAGAAGAGGATGACCTACGAAATACACCATTATTCAACTCTCCCTTAAGCAAATCCATGGCCTGTGCTTTATTGTAAGCAATAATGGCCAATCGTTTTCTCTCCTTAGCTTGTTGCAAAGCTGCAGTTGAGACCGGAGTCAAGATCATTTCTTTGCCATGCGTCTGTCCTACAGCTGTAATTTGTGAATCAGAATACCCCGTAATGACAAATGTCGTCTCCGAGTTTTCGTTCAAATATTGTAGCATTCCTCCATTCAGCAAGGTAAGCAACACCGCTTTTTCCCCCTGGAAATCCAGAGAATAATCTGTTCCAACCTCATTCTTCAACAACGTTTCGTCTGAATCCGATGCTACATTTCCTTCTTCATCAAACTGAAAGTAGAACGTTACTCCTTGATAAATCATTTTCCATCCGTCTGCCGCACACAGCAGTTCTTTTACTTCTGAAGGACGCAAGCGGTCTGCACTCATGTCACCTTCATGTTCCCAGTCTTTCCAAGGTTCCGTCATGCCACAGCTATAAAAAATCAGGCAACACAACGACAACATTATATAAATAAGTTTCTTCATGATGTTTTTCTTTTAAAATTTGAAATTAGAAATTAGGTATATATCCTCCCAAGTCCGGTCCCACTCCATAATTCTTGGCTGCTCCCGGCGCACAAATACGTAAGTCAATCATCGGCGGAATCCGTCCGTCATCCTTCACTTTCATCACACCGTCGGTAGTACCTCCCCAAGGATTCCGCATCTTGAAAAGATGAGTATTATCATCCGGCAAGATAAACGTAAACGCATGCCCACTGGTCGTCTGCCAGTTTTGATCTACCTGTTCACCGCTTCTTGTAAAACCACCGATCACCAGTCTACCTTGTTTGAGCGACACTTCCACCGCGCGTTGCAAGTCTTCGGCAATCAATGCATTTGCACCGAAACCTACACTTTCCCCGTCGCCGGTAAAGATAGCAGAAACATATTCAGTACCAATACCACCGACATTAGAACTACCTTGATAGATCTGATTCCACTTAATCATAGCCTTTTCGAGAATCGTAGCCCAAGTGACTTCTTTATTTCTGCCGCCTAAGGCACCTAAATCGCCACTATTACCGATAAAATAGTCGCCACCTACACCAACTGATATTTGTTTTCCTTTCGGGTCATACATAGTAACTGTGTATGTTTTGTCCATATTATCCTTGATAATGTGTTTTACGAAACGAGGATAGAGGTATGCCATCGAAGCAATCACCGCACAAGCACAGCAGTCACCTACCCAACGCTGATTTACATCAGACATCACAGGATTTCCATTTGGATAAATGGATACAACATTGAATGTATTCCAAGCCATCTTCGTCCCGCCATCTCCAAATGGTTCAGGTTCTTCAGCAGGATCGGCAAGCCATTTCAGGTCTGCTGTCGTAGCTTCTCTGTCATTCTCATGCTGTCTGCCCATCGGAGTTATCGCACTAAACGTACTGGAACCTTTACTAGCAATCAAGTCGTTGATATTCTCCGTATATGAACGCATGGCAACCAATTTCCATTCAGCTATCTGCGTGGCAGCACCACCATTGTTCGCTTCAACAGAAAGTCTGTAGTAACGATAGGAAGTTGCATTATCCACTTCATAGCTTTTCTCTTCTTTTCTCGCTGCAAAAAGTTGGTTTGTCTGCGCATCCAGTTCTGTCCACGTAGTATTATCATTAGAACCATAGAGTGTCCAATCTTTCGGGTCCATTTCGGGAGTATCGGCAGCCGAGGTCAACGAATAGGCAGTGACAGCCTTACTACTATTTCCATTCCAAGTGATGTTGAAACTACTATGATAAGTAACATACTTCGTGTCAGCATTATCGTCTACCAAACGTCTGATTTCCGAACCGGCAGGAGCATCAGCATATTGCGCTATAATTGTACCACTAGAGGGCATATTCGTGTTACCCGAACCAAGTACATAAGAAACCGGAGCATCTTCGTTCGGACCTTCTCCTCCATTATCTCCTTCATCATCGTCGGACGAACATCCTGCCAGACAAAAGGGAATTAGCAGCACCCAAAGAAAAATGATTCTCTTCACTGCATTCACATCGCTACATCTTATTTGAGGTATCTTCATTGTTTTTCTTTTCATTAATTTCTTTCATTCATTCGCAGATCGGACATCCGGAGTATATTACTCCGTTGTCCATCCCAGATTTTGTACCATCTTCGGATTACGACGTACATCTTCGTCAGGAATCGGGAAAAGGTAATGTTTAGGCAAAAATGTACGTGTTTCTACTACTACCTTCTCAAAAAATGCAGGAGCATCCGAACGGAAAGCCATACCATGAATGGGGCCGCCTTCTCCGCCTCTGTGATATTTAGGATAAATCCAATCATCGCCTACGGGCATATCGGCTACTTTCCAACGGCGTACATCAAAGAAATGATTCCATTCGAACATCAACTCAACCAAACGTTCGCGATGAATACGCTTGTCTACTCCGTCGCGTGTATCTTCATAAGGAATGCATTCAAATCCATTATCGTCCGTGGTGCCTGCTGCGCCATATCCGGGAATACCGGCACGGGCCCGTATCTTATTTACATACTCAATCGCTTCATCACGTTGGCCGCAAGCGCTCAGTGTTTCAGCATATCCCAAATACATATCAGCCAGACGAAGCAAAGTCGCACAATGTCTGTTGGCACCGCTACGTCCCTCTTTAGGAGCCATTTTACGCATACCATAGCCTGTGTAGGGAGTATCCCAATTGGCATGAGCATAACCGGAATTACCGTTAAACGTCAATTCTGTAGTTATTTTCTCACGCGGAGTATCTGTCTTCAACCAAGTAGAACCATTGAATGTAATGTTTGTATAAAAACGCGGTTCGCGATTAGCCCATTGTTTCAAAGTCTGATTCGAATTGCTCTTGAAATAGGTTCTGGAGGGAACTACTTCGTCATTATAGTCATTCGGCCATCCCAGATATTCATTGGAAGGCACACCCTCATATTCTTTATAATTCTCGTCGTCAACAATCCGTCGGCCATCTTTCATAAAGTACAAGTCTACCATTTCCTGGGGTACACCAAATCCGAGACCGCCTCTCAAAGCACCGCTATTATCATCGTAGCCTTTATGAAAAGGAGTGGTTTCGTAAGCTCGGTAATCATGGTCGGCCAGGCGAATGAAAATCTGCTCTTTGTTTTCCGTACCGTACAAAACTCCCGATGTCACTTTTCTATAAGATTCATAGAAATCAATCTTTCCTTCGGCTGTTTTCTCCGTATATAAAGAGAAGGTGTTGCCGTATTCATCAAAGAATTCTTTGTAAGCACTGCGTGCAGCTTCCCACTTGGCTTGTTCCTGCGATTTATCTTGCGGGAAGAGTTGCTTACCGCTTTCCGGATTAACGATGGAGGCATAATCGGCATTGCAATTGAATAACGGACTTGCCGCATACAACAGCATTTTCGCTTTGAAAGCTTTACACGCAGCTCTGTCTATACGTCCCAGGTTGGAGCCGTCGTATCTATCAGGAAGCTCACTTGCCGCATCGTCAAATTCCTTCACCATAAAATCCACACATTCGTCTACCGTATTGCGCTCTTTCAGAAGGTCAGCAGTAGAAATATCCAATGAAATCGGTTCTTCGCCCAAAATAACAAACGGACCGTAGGAACGGAAAATCATGAAGTAATAGAAAGCGCGCAAAGCTCTGGCTTGTGCTTTCCACTGTTTGCGTTGTGCGGCCGAAGCCTCCAGACAACGGTCTACATTCATGATAAACGTACTGGCGCGAGAGATTCCTTTATAATATTCGATGTACCAGAAATTAATCCATGAGGAACCTGCATAGGTAGCTCCGGAAGCCCATTCGCTACCGTTATTTCCGTCCCATGAAAGTTTGCATTCCAACGAACCGGTTGTCCAAATTCCCGACATTGTATTCCTTGCAAAACGTTCCAATGTTTCGTCGGGCACATAATTATATACGTTATTCAAAAACTGTTCTGTCTTCGAGCGATTGGTAAACGTATCCTCCAGGTCATATTGTTCACCGGGGATTGCATCGAAGAAATCATTGCACGAACTAAGTCCGACTGCCAAACACAGTGCCAGAGTTCCTATTTTAAATATATTTTTCATATCCTTCTTGCTAACTGATTATTATTAAAAACTCACATTCACACCCATTGAATAAGTACGCACGTTGGGATAAGCAGTACCGTTGTTGGTGTTCAACTCCGGGTCCCACAATTTGAACTTGGAGAATGTCAACAGGTTGGTACCCATCACATAAATACGCGCACTCTTCAGGAATGTCCGATTAATCAACTTCTTCGGGAACTGGTAAGCGACAGTCAACTGTTTCAGACGCAGGAAACTTACATCTTTCTGCCACCATGTGCTGGTTTTCATATTATTCTGGTTCGCATTGTTTCCATGATGCAAACGAGGATAGAATACATCCTCATTGGTCGGATTGTCGGCCGACCATCTGTCGGTAATGTTTGCATACAGGTTGGTAATACCCGAACCATCGTTAAAAGGATACAAGGCGTTACCTCCCAAGCAACGGTCGGCTTGGGCATTTCCGGCAAAGAGTGCGCCGATAGAGAAATCACCTACTTGCAAATCTGCACCGAAACCATAATAAATCTTAGGCACATCGCCCTGACCTATCAGACATTTATCATAATCGTCAATAACTCCATCACCGTTTAAGTCCTTGTATTTGATATCGCCCACTTTCGAAATCTGTCCTGGATATCCTTCGCCAAACTGCTTGGCGTGGTCCATGATTTCTTCTTCACTGGTGAATAGTCCTTCGGCAATCCATCCCCAGCGTCCGTTGACGTTCGTTCCTCTTTTTTCCATCCACGGATACTGCACGCGGGGATCATCGTTCTCTACAATTTCGTCTTCATTCCATGAGAAGTTGCCCCGGACGGTCAGGAAACATTTCTTGCCGAGTTGTTGTGTATATTCCAACGTAGCTTCAAATCCTTTGTTGTCTACTACTCCCAAATTGGCATAAGGCATTTCTACGAATCCGGAATAATCAGGAATAACACGTCGGGTAATAAAGATGTCTTTACGATGTTCCTTAAAGATATCCAATGTCAGCGAAAGATTGTCTTTGAAAAACTTCAAGTCGACACCCAAGTCTTGCTTGCGCGAAGTAGACCAGCCTACATTGGCTCCATACTTGCTGAACCCCCAACCACCAACACCGTTATTCTGGTCGCCAAAACGATAACCATCTACGCTCGCCATCTGGTCTAGGTACATAAAACGCCGTCCTGTTACGGCATCCGTACCAACTAAACCGTCTGTATAGCGTACTTTAAAATAAGAAACTGTTTTTTGCAAAGATTCCCACCAAGATTCATTAGAAATGGCCCAGCCAAGACCAAATGCGGGGAAGAATCCGAAACGCTTTTCCGGACTGAAGTTTTCGGAACCGTTATATCCGAGGTTTGCTTCGAAGAAGTAACGGTCGTTCCAGGAATAAGTGGCACGGGCGGCCAAACCTTGTTGCTTATAGGGTAAAGAACCAATCAAATCGCCAGCGCTTGAACGGTAAATCTTCTGATTATAAAGCAAAAGACCACCTACCCGGTGCAAACCAAACGAACGATCGTAATTTAAAGAGGCTTCAAAGTAAGTACTTCTGGAGTCGGAAGCGCCCTGTTCGAATGCAAGGTCCTTATGTCCTGTATAGGTCAGTGCATAGCGGTAATTGCCGTCGGCATCAAAAACATCGTCATTCCACAGCCCGTTTTCGTCTTTTGTTCCGGCAAAATTGTAAGTATCTTCGCGCTTGTTATACCTCAGGTCGCGGCTGTTGTGCACGTCGAAAGCCAACATGGCAGAGGCGGTAAACCCTTTACTCCACTTCCAGAAGCCGAGGTCTTGCGTCAAACGGATGTTGGAGTTCAACTGATTTCTTGCTTCGTTTTTGTAACCACGGCGGGTCAAATCGGCATACGGGTTACGGAGGTCGCCATTGGTAGAGATACCCGGTATAGAACCGTCGGGCATCATCAACGGCAAGTAGACCGGATTAATCTCCATAGCCGAGGCGAACAGGTCGCCGGTAGATTGCTGCGGATAGTTGCCCATAGAAAGGAAACCATTGAAGCCCAAATCGATGGTAGTAGTTTCTGTCGGCTTCAGGTTCAAATTGGCTGTATAATTGTAACGGTCGTAACGGATGTTGGCATCATAGTTCTCCATTTCGGCGGTACGTGTCAGACCTTTTTCATTATAATAGCTCAATGAAACGTAGTAAGTGGCATTGGGCACACCGCCGCGTACGCTTACATTGACACGGCGATTATGTCCCCAGTCGTTGAACAATTCGTTCATCCAGTCAACGTTCGGATACAAGTATGAGTTGAACATCAGCGGATTATCATTCGGCAGTAATCCATGCGCTTTCTTCGTGGCTTCAATGTATTGAGGAGAATACAACATACTGCCTCTGGTATCCATATAGGCTTCATTGGCAGCATCCATATAGGTAAAGGCATCTGCCATTTCGGGTTTCTTTGTCAACGTAACGAAACCTTCATAGTAGTCTACAGAGAATTGCGGCTTGCCCACCTTACCTGGTTTGGTCTTGATGAGAATGACGCCATTGGCACCGCGTACTCCATATACGGCTGTAGCAGAAGCGTCTTTCAATACCGTAAACGACTCAATGTCTTCAGGGTCGATATTGTTGAAACTGCGTTCCACGCCATCTACCAATACCAGCGGTTTGGAGTTCTGTCCTGCCAGCGTGGAAATACCACGAATCCAAAGGTCGGAATCGTCATGTCCCGGTTCTCCCGAGCGTTGCACGGCTACCACACCCGGCAGACGCCCGGCAATGGCAGAAGACAAATTGGCCGTCGGCATCTTTATATCTTCTATTTTCATGGACGACTGCGCACCTACTACCGATACTTTACGCTGATGTCCGTAAGCCACAACCACTACTTCGTCCAGTGACGATACATCTTCGGCAAGAATGATGTCCAGCACTTTCTGTTTGCCAACTTTCACTTCCTGTGATTTATACCCTATATAGGATACGATAAGAATGGGATTGCTACCTGTCAGTTTCAGATTATACTGACCATTGGTATCTGTTATGGTACCGTTTGCAGTACCTTTTTCCTGAACGCTCACTCCGATGAGCAATTCTCCTTTTTCATCAGACACACGCCCTGTTACGGGAGTACCTTGCGCCCACACTACTGTACTGAATGTTAGCAGTAATGCCAATAGCCACAATGTCTTTGTGTGATGTTTTTCCATCTCAAACAAATTCATGTTACTTTGTTTTTTTAATTAATACTAAGGTTGTCATTTATCCATAAAATTCTTACAGATGCAGCAAATTAAAAACTTTTAGTACTAAGAAGATTCCGCAGTAGTGACAAAATTACGTCAAAATGGAAACGCTCATTCAAAGAACAGAAAAGAGAAATAAAGCACAAGATAAACTGCTATATATCAGCAAATAGTACTTATTTATGCACAAATAGAGCACAAGTTTGCGCACATTGCATCATGCTACATCAACCGCTTTTGGGGCACTTTAATTAAAACGTTTGTCCGCAAACGGTAATAAATAAAAATGATTATCAGTTGCCTGTTCTCCATTTGCCAAATGAAGGAGGTACGTACAGCCTCATTTTCTGCCATTTACAGGATATATAGATACTGGTTGCAAGACATATAGATGTTGGAAACAGGATATATATGTCCTGCAAATCGGTTACAGAGCGAGTGATAAACAGATGTTAATCAGATAGATAAAAATCACACATACCTAAGCCCGAATATAGTTGTCATCCAAGTAAGCGAAAAACAGAAGGAATGAAGAATACATCCTCCCGAAAATCAATGAATAAAGAATAAAAAGGTTGGAACAGCATTATCGGAGTTGTTCCCGATAATCTTTCGGTGTCATTCCGAACCGACGGGTAAACTCTTTATAAAAATAGGAACGGCTGGAAATACCCACCTCAGCGATAACATCCTGAATAGAGAGTTCCTCATTCCGTAGCAATCGCGCAGCCTTCTCCATCCGATAACTCTTTATCAGGTCGCTGGGAGCCGCATTGGATATTTCTTTAAACTTGCGGTAGAATTGACGCGGACTCATCGCCATGCGGTCGGCAATTAAAGTGGAGCCCAACTCTTCCTGGTCGAGATTCTGTTCTATCACTTGCAATAGTTTGCGGATAAAGTCGGCCTGTTCTTCGGTCGTACAGACAATGCGCCCCGCCCAGTCACCAAGCTCTTCCATATAGATTTGCTTTGCTTCGCGAGCACCGTAAATGGCTTTATTGACCGCTTCCTTCAAGAAGATGATATCGTAAGGAAGCACCATGTACGAATCGGCCCACTTAATCAGTTCGCGCTGCATGGACGAACTTACTTTCCAGCTTAGCATCGGAATAAAAGCTGTTTTCGAAAGCTGGCTGCGATTCTTATTCACATATTCCAGGAAATCGCTCTCTGCTTTTGCATACATCAACATATCAACCAGCAACAAAGCTGGAGCCGAGCGACGTATTTCTTCAAACGCAAGCTGTACGCTCTTTACCGGACAGACTATGAATTCATCGGCCAACAAGTCACTTATCAGCCACACCATTTCATCCCTATCCTCCAGCAAAAGCACCGTTTTCTTTCCATGTTCCTCGGTTTCTTTAATAACAGCCGGTACAAAGGTTAATGTCAGCAAATGCTCTTTTTCCCTGTCGGCATAGTGGAGTGTGACATTTAGCTGTCTTAAAGCGGCTTGCACGGAGAACAGCAATCGCCGGGTAGTGATTGCTTCTTCTGTCTCTTTGCTGTCTCTTCTCCCGTCTTCTTCCGAACCGGAAAGCTGCTTGTACAATTCCTTCACGGTACCGTCCGCAGCAGAGAATTGTAGCAACATCCGCCCTTCCTCTTCTTTGGCGTCCACTACAAAGTCCGACTTACTTTTTGCTCCGGCAACGTAAAGGTAACACCAATAGAGCATACAGCGCAAGGCATTCTTATAAACAGGATAAACAAAATGTTCCGGTATAGCCAATTTTACAGAAGATACATCAACGCCTTGTCCTTCCAGCACATTCAAGACTTCTACAGAGAGTTCTTTCATGCACATACAACCGGTAATCGCATATTCGGTAGGGAAAAATGACTTAAGTTCTTCTACAGCCAAAGTTCTCGGACGGAAAAGAGCGGCAACGACTGTCTCGTGCACCTGCTCCATGATTCTGAGACGTTGTTCATAAGGGAGATTTTCCGCACGCAACTGGTCACAGGAGCGATAAATGGACGTAAAGCGATTCAGCAGTTCACGATTAAGGCTGGCAGACTCGGGTAGCGCTTCATTGCTTTCCGCCGTCAACAACCGCTGCACGGCACGCTTCTGAAGAAAATATTTTCTGAACAAACGAATCAGATAACCGGCTATCAGTATGAAAAACAGCAAGTAAATGCCATAGGCTGCCGCAGAACGATACCACGGCGGAAGAATGTACACGGGGATGGAAAAGACCTTGTATTCCGTATTGAATACGTCTTTCTTGTAACGTACCTTTAAAACGTAGCTGCCCGAAGGGATTTCCATATACGATGCTTCATTGATGCTGCTAAACGAGGTCCAGTCTTTATCAAACCCGTCCAGCATATAGGAGTATTCGACATCACCTCCGGTAAGAAAGTCGGGAACCACAAAAGAAAGGGAAAAAGAGACTTTTGCTCCTTTAAAAGTTAACGCTTTGCCACCGTCGGTATAATAATCACCCAGATTGACCTCCTTGCGGCCAACCGTTAGCTTACGCAATAAAATGTTCGGATAGAATTCCGGAGCTGTCGCCACCTCTTTATCGAGATAAAGCAAACCGTCAATACCTCCGAAGAAAAGACGTCCAGTGTAAGGACACTGATAATAGGCGTCGTCGCTAAACTCGCCTACCTGCACTCCGGCAGCATAATAATAAGTATGCGAAGAGGTATTTTGGGGATTATACTTAATGAGTCCACGATTGGTGCCAAGCCATAAGAAACCGTTTGTATCTTCCAATATGCCATGAATCATATCATTAAGCAGCCCTTGTTCTCTACCGATATAGGTGGCACTGATTTGTTGCTTGTCGAAAGCCAAACACACAAGTCCCGACGTGGTGCCTACATACATCCTCCCATCTTTAGCACGATGCAGACTGAGTACATCATCAACCGATTTATGTAGCATTTCTTTCAAAGAGATGACTTTATATTCTTCTGTCTCTTTGTTAAACCGAATCAATCCTTTCTCCCGGCTTCCCAACCAAAGAATGGAATCGCCTTCGGCCAACATCGGATAAAACATGGTTATCTCTTTCTGTTCGTAAAAGAAGTGATAACGCTTTTGCGACTTGAGATGAATCTGCCCTTGTTTCTTCTCTAATATTAACTTACGAAATCCGACCCCGGCCGTAACCGCATAGAGTATGCTGTCATTCTCTTCATAAATATCATGTATTTCGATAACTGGGTCTGTTGACTTATCCTCCACACAATGCAAGGCTTTGTCTGCAAAAGAATAGTAAAATAGTCCAGGATTGCCCGACCCTACCCAAAAGCCATCCATATAACGGCTTTGCTTCAATGAGTAGGCCTGAAACTCTCTATTCCAACGGGTATAAGACGAAGCGTCCTGTCTGCCGACGGAAGAGTAAACTGTAGTAGCAGAAGCATTCATGCCGCCTTCATAGTCGTGTATATGCAAAAGTCCATCTCCTTTCGTGCCAAACCACATTCCGCCATATTTGTCTGTCATGACCGAACGCACCTGCCGACTTAAGTTGGAGGACAGTTTGCCGAGCATCAGATTGGTGGCTATTGAGTACTTCTTTGCATACATGACGGCTCCCTGTCCGTCCGAAGCCACCCAAAGAATATTCTGATGAGGATCGCGGAAAATATCATATATACGTACATTACGGTCTACCACTTCCTCTTCGTACCTTTTCGAAGTGCGCAAACGTACTAAACCATTAGCTTGAAAGGCAATGATAATGTCTTCATAAAAGGGAACGATTCCCACAACTTTCCCGTATTGCTGTATCAACGAAGAGAGGTTACGAATATAGATTTTAGACCTTCTGGAAATGTCATATACATAAAGTTCCTGCTCCGCATCCACGAAACAGAGGATACCGTTCTGATAAAATACATCATCGATAGGTTTTGCATGAAAGTCGGAAGATGAAACAGCAGGATGGACAAACAATGTATCCCGGTCGAAACCGTCTAACGAGCATTGAATCAGACGACCTGTATTTTTCGGAAAAATCCATAAGACGCCATCGTCCGTGACAAAGGAACGCCGGTTCATATGCCCGGTAGAAATCTCCATATCATTGAAACGGACAAACTTCTTATGATAAGTATTGTAATAGAAGATTCCTTCATTTCTTATTACCCAGGTATCTCCTTTCGGATTGGAATGCAGATGATAATCGCCTGTAAAATCATAATATCGCACTACCTGACGCGAATCTTGCGAAAAACGATTGACTCCCAAATGGGTAGTAATCCACAAACAACTGCTGTCTGCCTGCTGGATAGAATGAATGACATTGTTGCTCAGCGTCTTTGGTTCCGAAAAGTCCGAACGAAAGGTTTCCATACTTTTGCCATCGTAACAATTGACGCCATCGTAAGTGCCAAACCACATCAAGCCTGCTTTATCCTGATAGAGACAAAGCACAGCACTATTGGAAAGCCCCTGTTGATAATCTACTTTACGGAAAAGATAAGCGTCTTTACCTGAATCAGCCAAGACAGCAAATGAACGAATCAAGATAACAAAGACGAGGAGCAAGTATTTCTTCATAGCATATTGACAACTATATAGGTGTATAATGTGACAAAGGTATATTTTCAGCCGCAATTTTCCAAAAATTTCTTCTATCTTCGCCAAGTCAACTTCTATATTAACCGTTTTGACGAAACTGGAAAGCATAAAAAAAGGAGAACTTACAAATAAGCTCTCCCTTCTCTATATCTTTACAACAAACAAAACGTCGTTTACTTGGCTAATTCATTAATCACATCCATAATCTTCTGACCGATTTCTTCGGCAGCTTCCATTGTAGATGCTTCGCTATATACACGAATAATCGGTTCAGTATTACTCTTGCGTAAGTGTACCCATTTGTCGGCAAAGTCAATCTTCACACCATCGATGTCATTGACCTCTTCGTCTTTATAGATTTCCTTTACTTTAGCAAGAATGGCATCCACATCGATTTCCGGTGTCAAGTCTACACGGTTCTTTGCGATGAAATACGGAGGATAAGTAGCACGAAGTTCGCTCACTTTCTTTCCTTCGTGAGCCAGATGACTGAGGAACAAAGCGATACCTACCAGTGCGTCACGACCATAGTGACTGGCGGGATAGATTACTCCACCGTTTCCTTCACCACCGATAACGGCATTGGTTGCTTTCATCTTCGTCACTACGTTCACTTCGCCTACTGCAGAAGCATTGTATTCCATACCATATTTGCGGGTTACGTCACGCAGGGCACGGGTAGAACTCAGGTTTGATACCGTGTTGCCCGGAGTATGCTTCAGTACATAGTCGGCAACAGTAACTAGTGTATATTCCTCACCGTACATTACACCGTTTTCGCAAATCATTGCCAAACGGTCAACGTCAGGGTCTACTACAAATGCTACATCTGCTTTTCCACCCTTCATCAAGTTCATGATGTCACCGAGGTTCTTTTCAAGCGGTTCCGGGTTGTGTTGGAAGTTTCCGGTAGGTTCGCAGTAGAGTTTTTCTACATGCTTCACACCCAGACGTTCCAAGAGTTCGGGAAGAATGATACCACCTACAGAGTTTACACAGTCGATAGCTACACGGAAATCAGCTTTTTTGATAGCTTCAACATCTACCAGGTCAAGAGCCAATACGCTGTCGATATGTTTCTGATTGTAAGTAAGGTCTTTGCGATAAGAACCCAGGTTGTCTACATCTGCATAGTCAAATTCTTCAGTTTCGGCGATACGGAGTACTTCGTTGCCTTCGGCTGCATTGAGGAATTCGCCATGTTCATTCAGCAATTTCAGTGCATTCCACTGTTTCGGGTTGTGAGAAGCTGTCAGGATGATACCGCCACAAGCGCCTTCCATCGTTACAGCCAATTCTGTAGTCGGAGTAGAAGCCAAGTCTATGTCTACAACATCCCAGCCCATTCCCATCAAAGTACCGACTACTACGTTTTTCACCATTTCGCCCGAGATGCGAGCGTCGCGTCCCACTACAATTTTGTTGCTCTGCACTTTGCAAGTCTTACGAATCAAAGTAGCATAAGCCGAGGTGAATTTTACAATGTCGAGCGGATTCAACCCTTCACCCGCGCCTCCGCCAATGGTTCCGCGGATGCCAGAGATAGATTTGATTAGAGTCATAAGTGTTTTACTATAAATATTTATTTAAATGTTAGTGTTTTAGCTTCGTGCCTTACGGAATTCCGTAATGTCGTAGAAATAAGGAGTCACATACTGCTGTGCGGAATTATGTCCCATTTTGGAAGGAACGATAAGACGTACATGAGCGTTGTCGCGCAGATAAGGCAATGACAAAAGCCATCCTTGCGGCACTGCGGTACTTGCATAATATCGCCCCCATAAATAATCCATTTCCGTAAATGTACCGGCTGAGTAAGTTTCTGCCTTAACATAACGGAACACGGCAGGATAAGCATACAATGTTCCGGCATCCATATATTCCTCAACAGGAATGTTGAAAGCCGCCAGTTCGCGCGTCTCGATGTTTGTCTCCGCATAACGGGTACAGATGTTATTGCCGTCTACAAACTTATCTTCTTCCTTTTCTTCATCTGTATAATTGTTACGATTGGGGTCATTACTATCATCATAATCACCACAACCACGGTCTATAATCTGCATGTATACCCCCTCACTGGAGAAGAAGACAAATTCATCATAAGCATCGCCGTTCGCTTTCGCTTTCGTCACAGAATCGTTCTGTTCGAACTCCGACACGGAAATCACATGAATCGCACTGTCTTTGATGAATCTCTCTACAGCGTTTTTCTCATCCTCCAACTGTTCTGCATAAGTCTTTGAATCATCACAGGCCTGGAACAAACTTCCGGCAGTTAGCAAGGAGAGAAATAAAAATACAAGTTTCTTCATTATCTGTTATTTAGCTATATTCCGTACAAATGTATCTTAAAATCATCAAAAGTTGAAAGGGGGAAGTTGAAAGTTCGTAACTTTTAACCTTTCCGTATTCACTTTTAACCTTCCGCCTTTAGCTTTTGGCTGTTAGTAATGGTTTATACTTCTCCAATGCTTTCTCGAAAACCGCTTTTGCCTCTTCCATTGTTCCGAAATATTCACCGCCGGACGCGTTCAGATGCCCGCCTCCGTGAAAGAATTCGGCGGCTAGCTGATTGCATGGGAAAGTCCCTACCGAACGAAGGGAAATCTTAATCATCGGCTTCTCGGTATCTTCCCGCAGAAAACAAGAGAAACAAACATTCTTGATGGTAAGAGGAATATTGACAAAGCCTTCACTATCGCCTTTTATATAATTAAACTTACTTTGCTCGGCTTTTGTCAGCGTTATCAAGGCAGCGTTATAATCTGAGTAAACAGTCATGTTCGACAATACGTATCCCATCAGGCGCAAACGGCTCTCGGAGTATGTATTGTAGACTTTACGGTAGATATCATCTTTGTCAATTCCTTTGGAAAGAAGTTCGCTGATGATGAAGTAAATCTCCCGGTTGTTCGAGTTGTAGGTAAAGCCACCGGTATCTGTCATCATACCGGTGTAGATACATTCGGCACCTTCCTTGGAAATATCACTAAAATAGCCCATCCGGCAAATCAGGCGGAATACCAGTTCGGAAGTGGATGAAATTTTTGGATAAGACATGATTATCTTGCAGAATTCTTCGGGATACAGATGATGGTCTATCATCATCTTACGGGCAGGAGAAGCCGCTACGGCATCTGCCATATCATCTATTCGCTTCAAGGCATTGAAATCCAGACAGCAGATTACGTCTGCCTCAGCTATCAGTTTGTCCGCAAAATCCTTGTAACGGTCATACAAAAGAATATCCTTACTACCCGGCATCCATCGAAGGAAATCGGGAAAGGCGTTAGGCACGATTACATTTACTGTTTTTTCCTGTGAGTCCAGAAAATGATATAATCCCAGTGAAGAACCAATAGCATCGCCGTCAGGAGATACATGAGATACAATTACTATTTTGTCAGCTCGTTCGAACCATTTGGTGAAATGGTCTATTTGGGCTTGTTCTATTACTTTTGTTAACATACTCATCTATTTTATCAGGGTGCAAATGTACGATAATTCTTTGTACTTAGAGCAAAAAGCAAACAGAACCTTCTTCGGATAAAGAGATAAAACGCAAACCGGATTGCCTGCACTCTTCTTCAAGAAGGTTTCTGCGATGTTCCGAAAGGGAGGCATCCAACAGGATGCAGCCGGGAGCAAAGAGTTTGGTTAGTTCTTCCAGATGACCGTCATAGCCTTTGCATAAGTAAAGATAATCAATAGTATATAACGCAGAAACAGCCGATTTGTTCCGCCAACGGTTGTCGGTCACCATGCAGACACGGCATCCGTAATAGGATATTATTTGTTGCCGGCGGGAAAATGCGCCAGTCTGACAATCGGCAGTTATTTCTTCCGGCAATAGAAGGTGACGGTGATTCCAATAGTTAGTTGCCACCCGTTTCAGAAGTTTCTTGTCCGAAAGTGTATCGGCATAGTTTATCCAGGAACGTCCGTCACTCTCAATACAATGGACGGCCGGACAACCGCGCACATTATAAAAGACCAAACTGGACTGCGGACGGTCAATCCAATATATCATGACATGGCAAACACTTAATAACAGAATGGAACAAAGACAGATTATCAGATTCCTGCACCGTCGAACCTTGAAATAATAGAACAACAGAGACAGAACGACATAAATGCCGAATACTTCCAATGGATAAAGCCATATTCCATCAATAGATGAATAAGGCAATTGTTCTACCCACCGTACAAATAGATTCAGAACTTCCAATAGTTTTCTTGCTCCTTCCGCTACCCATATCTGAAGCCACGAAACCGGAGTGAGGAACAACATAAGAACAGCAACATACAAGATGATGGTTACCAAAGGAATAACAACTAAATTAGTCAGCAGAAAGTGTGTAGAGAAGCGGGAAAAGTAAAACATTATCAGTGGAGCCGTCCCTACTTGTGCAGCAATGGATACACTCAGTATGCCCCAAACATATTTACCTATTTTAGTCTTCATTGTAAACAGACGGAAAACAAGTGGCTGAAGAAGTAAAATAGAAATCACTGCAACAAAAGAAAGTTGAAAGCCTACATCAAACAGCCATACCGGATTACAAAGCAACATTATCCAAGCAGTAGCAGCCAATGTATTCAAAGAAAAAGATTGGCGACCGAACATACCCGCAACAGTCAAAAGAGAAAACATAGTGACCGAACGGACTACCGATGGCGAAAGTCCTGTAAGAAAGGCAAAAGCCCATAATAAAAGAAAGAGCAAAACAGCACATACACATCGGCCTGTTTTCCCTCTTTCAGCTAGTGGTTTCAAGATAAAGAGAAGCAAGGCACATAAAAGCCCGATATGCAGACCGGATAGAGCAAGAATATGACTTGCGCCGGCTATAGAATAGCTCTCACGAACTGATTCACTCAGGTCTGTCTTATCTCCTATGGTCAATGCAGAAAGCACAGCCAGCTCATCACCATCAAATCCTAACTCACGATAAAGAGAGATTATCTTCCCCCGACAAGAGTTGGCTATATTCCTAAGATTAAGAATACTCATACCCGAAGAACGATTAACGGTACCGTCTGGCGGTAAAGATAAAGAAATGGGGGATGAGTCTGAAGATAACAGCATCCACTTTCCGGATGGGACGTAGCCCGTTCCACTAATCCCCCTCCTCGTCAGATAGCGGGCATAATCAAATTCATCAAAGTTCTTATTGTTGACAGGTGGAGATATGCGGGTAAATACTAACAGCTCATCTCCGCCCTTTAATCGGGAACTTGCCGAATCTCGTTGCAGATAAAGGATTGATTTTCGTTCTATCGGGTAGCTGTCGATAGAGTCACAATGTTCCTTTAATAATACTTGGCAGAGATAAGTATGTTCTTTAGCTTGAGGCACGTCCGTTATCAACACCCGATAAACAGTCTCCTTTTTCGGAAAAGCATAATCCGTCGTTTGTTGCAGTTGCCAGGTTATCCCCATCCATCCGCCTGTGAAACAAAGAGCAAAAGCTATAATCCCGAAACACCAGCGCAAAGCGTAACGTTCAAGGAAATACAAGGCTATGGACAATCCAAAGAAAAAGCAGAATACAAGAATTCCCCAGAAGAGTTGCGGTGAACAACCGAAAAAGCGGTCACCACAAAAAACGCCTGCTATCCAAGGAATAATCAGGCGTATAGATGGATATTTATGAAGATAAAACGTATTCAACGCGTTATAACTACAAATTATGCAGTTGGCGAATCATCCCTTCAGGGTCCGGGGCTGCAAAGACTGCATTGCCCGCCACCAAGACATCGGCTCCTGCCTCAACGAGACGGGCACCTGTTTCGATATTGACGCCCCCATCCACTTCAATCAAGGCTTTCGAACCTGTCCGTTCAATCAAGGCACGCAGTTCGTGTACTTTCTCTACTGAATGTTCTATGAACTTCTGTCCGCCGAATCCCGGATTAACACTCATGACAAGCACCATATATACATCTTGGATAATATCCTGGAGCATAGCTACCGGAGTTGCCGGATTGATTGTCACAGCAGGTTGCATTCCGGCTTCCTTGATTTGCTGAATCACCCTATGCAGGTGTGGGCACGCTTCATAATGCACGTTCATCGTATGAGCACCCAGTGCTTTCACTTCCGAAATAAACTTCTCCGGGTTTACAATCATCAGATGCACATCCAGCGGTTTCTTGCTCAACTTTGCAACATACTTCAATACCGGAAAGCCGAACGATATATTAGGGACAAATACTCCGTCCATAATATCAATATGCACCCATTCCGCTTCACTGCGGTTTACCATTTCAATATCTTTCGCCAAGTATCCGAAGTCGGCGGAAAGAATGGAAGGAGCGATAATTGGTTTCATAATTCTTTTATTTTAGGTTAGAAACAGTAATCTTCTATTTTATCACTTCATCTTACACCCATCTGCCAGACGGTATCCACGAAGCAATTCATCCGTTTTCAGACGTTTTTTGCCGGGGAACTGTAATGAAAGGATAGATACAAATCCATCCGATGCAGCCACCTTAATGTATTTCTTTCCATCCGATACAATCGTTCCGGCAGGCAGTTGGTGAGATTCGATATTCTTCTCTGTTTCAAAGACTTTCACAACTATGGTTTCGCCTTCGGGAGTGGTGAGTTCGCTCCAGGCAGCGGGATAAGGGGATAGTCCGCGGATAAAATCATAGACATTCTTCACCGGTTGGTTCCAGTCAATCCGGCAGGTATCCTTGAATATTTTCGGAGCCGGACGGAGTTCGCCAACCACAGCCATTTCTTCTTGGGGTATCGGTTTCACCGTACCGTTCAAGATGGCATCAACCGTTTCGACAACCAACTTTCCGCCTAACAGCATCAGTTTATCGTGCACCACTTCCACATTATCCGTATCCGCGATAGGCACACGGACTTGCTGAATCACCTCTCCGGTATCTATCTCATGCTTCAGGAAGAAAGTAGTGATACCTGTTTCCGTATCTCCGTTTATCACTGCCCAATTGATGGGAGCAGCCCCGCGATATTGGGGAAGCAGAGACGCATGAAGATTGAAAGTGCCCAGTCGTGGCATATTCCATACCACCTCCGGCAACATACGAAAGGCGACTACAATCTGTAAATCGGCTTTCCATTCACGCAACGCTTCCACAAACGCCTCATTCTTCAGTTTTTCCGGTTGAAGCAATGGCAAATTCTGTTCGAGCGCATATTGCTTGACAGGAGAATACTGTATTTTATGTCCACGTCCGGCAGGTTTGTCGGGCATCGTTATCACCCCCACAACGTTGTAACCACCTTCTACTAACTGCCGCAAGGCCTCCACCGCAAAATCGGGAGTACCCATATATACTATTCTTAAGTCTTCTTTCTTCATAATTAATCCTCCGAGAAATGTACCAGTACTTGCCGGTATGAGTTAAATATCTTCGATTTAGAGACAAATCCTTCATAGCGTCCTTCCTCGTCAACTACGGGAAGATTCCAGGCTTTGGTGTCGTCAAACGTCTGCATTACCTGTTCCATCCCGTCTGTATTGAATATCTTGGCAGGAGCAGATACCATCAACTTGTTAACGGTGAAACGATGGTAAAGTTCTTGCCGGAACATGATGTTGCGGATATCGTCAAGCAGGACAATACCCAATAGTTCGCCTGTTTTCTTATCCGTCACGGGGAACACATTCCGATGAGAAGCGGCAATACCTTTCACCAATTCGCCCAAATCCATTTCGGGATGCACAACCACAAAATCTTTTTCCACCACATTCTCCATTTTCATCAGCGTCAGCACCGCCTTGTCTTTGTGATGTGTTAGCAGTTGCCCCCTCTTTGCCAAACGCATGGAGTAGATACTATGAGGTTCAAACGCGATAATCGTCAGATATGAACTGACAGATACAATCATCAGCGGAAGGAACAAATCATATCCGCCGGTCAGTTCGGCTATCAGGAACACTCCGGTCAAGGGTGCGTGCATAACGCCGCTCATTACCCCTGCCATTCCCATCAAAGCGAAATTCTTCTCAGGCAGATAGACAGAGAATGCAAAGTCATTACTGAAATGTGAGAACACAAATCCGGCGATACACCCCAGATAAAGCGAAGGAGCAAAGATACCGCCACAACCGCCGCCACCGTTCGTCGCACTGGACGCAAACACCTTCAGCAGAATAATCAACATCAGATATACCAAGAGCAGGCTACCATAACCATAGAATATCGAATTGTTCATGACCGTATCCCACTCCTCGGTAGACGTACCGTTCAGCAGAAGATTAATCGTATCATATCCTTCGCCGTAGAGGGGTGGGAAAAGGAAAATCAACACGCTCAACATCGCACCCCCGAAGGCTAATTTTTTATAAGGATTATTGAGTTTGCCGAAAACACCTTCCACCGAGTTCATGCTACGGGTGAAGTAGAGAGAAATCAGTCCGCAAAAGATACCCAACAGAATAACGTAAGGAATACGTTCCAACTCAAACGGCTGGTCGAGATGAAACTTGAACATGGCTTCCGTACCGGTAGTTATATAAGAAACGGTAGCCGCCGTCACAGCCGAAATCAGCAAAGGGAGCAACGAAGACATGGTGAGGTCGATCATCAGCACTTCCAGCGTAAATACCAGTCCGGCAATCGGGGCTTTAAAGATACCGGCAACGGCACCTGCCGCTCCGCAACCGACAAGTAACATCAGCGTACGGTGCTCCATCTTGAATATGCTTCCCAAATTGGAACCGATAGCTGAACCCGTCAGCACAATCGGTGCCTCTGCTCCTACCGATCCACCGAATCCGATGGTTATCGCACTGGCGATGGTAGACGACCAGATATTATGCCGTTTGATACGACCTTGCCGGCGGGAAATAGCATATAAGATTTTGGTGACTCCATGACTGATGTCATCTTTAACGATGTTGCGCACAAACCAGCCCGCCAGGAAAATTCCGACAACCGGATATACCAGATACAGGTAGTTGGCTTCCGTTACATTAAAATTATCAGTCAAGAAATTCTGTATCTGATGGATAAAGAACTTCAATATCAAAGCTGCAAACGCTGTGAAGATTCCGACCAGGAAACTTAATATCAGGATAAACTGCTTTTCCTTTATATTAGCTTCCCGCCACTTGATGCAACGCTGTAATAAACTCTGTTTTTCCTCTTTCATTATTCACGAATTATCTTAATCACTCCACCTTTGTCCAACTTAATAATACTTGAAGGTTTCGGCCGGTTCATATCATCCTGACGGAAGCTTACGATATAATCTACCGCCGATTTGATTTCATCGCTGATTTCGCTGAAATTGGCAGCACCGGGCTGCCCGCTCACATTCGCCGATGTAGAGACAATCGCTTTACGGAACCGTTGACAGAGGCGTTTTGAGAACTCCTCGTTTGTCACACGAATACCCACACTTCCGTCTTCCGCCAACAGATTCGGAGCCAAATTACGTGCACCAGAATAAATTATCGTCAACGGCTTGTCGGCAACTTCAATCAAGTCCCATGCTACATTGGGTACATCCTGTACATAAAAATCCACCTTCACAGGAGTATCTACCAACACAAGCATCGCCTTGCTGTCCGCACGTTTCTTTATCTCATATACACGACGCACAGCTTCTTCGTTAGTCGCGTCGCAGCCTATTCCCCAAACGGTATCAGTAGGATAAAGGATGACTCCCCCTTCATTCATCACCTGACAGGCTTTTTTAATATCTTCTATCATTTCTTGGTTAATTTCTGTTGAGAATAACACGCAAAAGTACTAATTTTGCGCCGAATTCAAAAAGATTAAGTGAAAACAATGGAAGAAATCGTATTTCACCATACATTGCCTATTCAGTTGCGCTTCAATGACGTAGACAAATTCGGTCATGTCAACAACACCGTTTATTTCTCTTTTTATGATTTGGGAAAGACCGAATACTTCGCCTCGGTATGTCCGGGAGTGGATTGGGAGAAGATTGGCATTGTGGTCGTTCATATCGAAGCGGATTTCGTCAAGCAGATTTTCGCGTCAGACCATATCGCTGTGCAGACGGCTGTCTCCAAGATAGGCACGAAGAGTTTTCATCTCATCCAACGGGTAATAGACACGAAAACGAACGAGGTAAAATGTATCTGTAAGTCTGTCATGGTGACTTTCGACCTGGAGAAACATGAATCCATGCCACTGACGGAAGAATGGATAGAGGCGATATGTAATTATGAAGAGCGGGATTTGCAGAAAGCGTAAATTGGATATCTCATAAATAATGGGATACCAAACAAGCAAAACCAGTTTCTTCGAAAAAGTTTTATTTTGATTCATGTCAGCTATATAACAGAAAATACCTATTTTTGCACTTTATTACTAAGGCATAAAATATCTAGTACAGAAAATGATAGCTGACAAAAGTATAAATTTAGATACCCTTTATAAAGTATTGTTTGAAGACGAGAAACTGGAACTCTCCGAAGAATGTATTCGAAAAGTAGAGGAAAGTTTCAATTTCCTGCAATCTTTCTCCAGTGATAAGATTATTTATGGTATCAATACCGGGTTCGGCCCGATGGCACAATACAGAATAGAAGACCAGTCATTGATTGAGCTTCAATACAATATCATCCGAAGCCACTCTACCGGTGCCGGAAAACCGCTCCCCGAACTTTATGTGAAAGCAGCTATGATTGCCCGCCTGTACACTTTCCTGCAAGGAAAATCGGGAGTGCACGTGGAACTGGTATCGCTTCTTTCCGAATTTATCAATCGTGGCATATCCCCTTTTATCCCCGAACACGGAAGCGTAGGCGCCAGCGGCGACCTCGTACAACTGGCTCACATAGCCCTGACATTGATAGGAGAAGGAGAAGTCTTCTATCAGGGAAAATTGCGTGATGCCGCCACCGTACTCCGGGAAAATGGCCTGAAACCCTTCTCTATGCGTATCCGTGAAGGATTATCCGTAACCAACGGAACTTCCGTAATGACAGGAATCGGCATCGTCAACCTGATTTATGCCCGAAAACTGCTTCGCTGGTCGGTAGCCGCTTCCGTTATGATGAACGAAATCGCCGCCTCTTACGATGACTTTATGGCTCAGGCACTGAACGAAGCCAAACATCACCGCGGGCAACAAGAAATTGCCGCTATGATGCGGGAATGGGTAAGTGGCAGCCAATGCGTGCTCCAAAGAGAGAACGAACTGTATAACCAAGTACACAAAGAAAAAATCTTCGAACATAAAGTACAGCCTTATTACTCTCTGCGCTGTGTGCCGCAGATACTCGGTCCTATTTATGACGAACTGGAGAATGCGGAAGAAGTATTAATCAATGAGATAAACTCCGCTTGCGACAATCCGATTGTCGACCCGGAAACACAGAATATTTATCATGGCGGCAATTTCCATGGAGACTATATCTCCTTCGAAATGGACAAACTGAAAATCGCCGTGACCAAGCTCACTATGCTTTGCGAAAGACAAATCAACTATTTGTTCCATGACCGCATCAACGGCATTCTGCCGCCATTTGTCAATTTAGGAGTGTTGGGACTGAATTACGGTCTGCAGGCATCCCAGTTCACGGCAACGTCCACCACCGCCGAGTGCCAGACCTTATCGAACCCGATGTACGTCCACAGTATCCCCAATAACAATGATAATCAGGATATTGTCAGCATGGGTACTAACTCCGCCTTATTAGCAAAAACTGTCATTGAGAATTCCTATCAGGTGATGGCTATTCAGTTCATGGGGATGGCACAGGCTGTCGACTATCTGAAGATACAGGAGAAACTAAGTCCGAAAAGCCGGCAGGTTTACGATGAAATCCGTAGCTTCTTCCCTGTCTTCACCAATGACACACCTAAATATAAAGAGATAGAAGCTATGATAGCTTATCTTAAAAAAGAAAATAAATAAGATGAAATACGCATTAGTAACCGGTGGAAGCCGAGGTATCGGTCGTGCCGTCAGTTGCAAACTGGCGGAAATGGGCTACTTTATACTTATCAATTATCAGAGTAACGACGCAGAAGCGGAAAAGACATTGCAATCAGTACGGGAGAAAGGGAGCGACGGTGAATTGATGAAGTTCGACGTCACTGATTCCGAAGCGATTGCCATTGCTTTAGGCAACTGGTCTTCACTGCATCCCGACGAATATATCGAAGTGCTGGTCAATAATGCGGGCATCCGCAAAGACAACCTGATGTTATGGATGACGGGCGAAGAATGGAGTAAAGTGCTCGACATCAGCCTGAACGGTTTCTTCCATGTGACACAGCCTTTATTGAAGAACATGTTGGTGAAACGCTACGGGCGTATCGTGAATATCGTATCCCTGTCGGGCATCCAGGGAATGCCGGGACAAACCAATTACTCGGCAGCCAAAGGCGGCGTGATTGCCGCAACCAAAGCGCTGGCACAGGAAGTAGCCAAGAAGAAAGTGACAGTCAACGCGGTGGCTCCGGGATTTATCCGCACGGACATGACAGAAGGTATTGACGAAAACGAATGGAAGAAGCATATCCCGGCGGGACGTTTCGGAACTCCGGAAGAAGTGGCCGACCTGGTCGGTTTCCTGGCATCTCCGGCATCATCCTACATCACGGGAGAGGTGATTTCCATCAACGGCGGACTATATACTTAAAAACAAAAGCATAGAATAGACTAAAATAATGAAAAGAGTTGTTATCACGGGAATGGGGATTTATTCTTGCATCGGCAAGAACCTGGATGAAGTAAAAGACTCACTATACAATGGGAAATCGGGCATCGGCATAGACCCGGTACGGAAAGAACTAGGTTATTTTTCCGCACTTACAGGTATTTTGGAACGTCCCGACCTGAAAAAGTTACTGGACCGGCGCAAACGTCATTGCCTGCCGGAACAGGGAGAATATGCTTATCTCGCGACGTTAGAGGCTTTCCGCAATGCCGGCATTGATGAAGCTTTCCTCGAAAGCAACGAAGTCGGCATCCTGTACGGCAACGACAGCAGTGCCGCCCCTGTCATCAATGCGGTGGACATTATCCGTGAAAAGAAGAATACGGCACTAGTCGGTTCCGGTTCCATCTTCCAGTCGATGAACTCTACCGTGACAATGAACCTGTCTGTCATTTTCAAGCTAAGGGGTGTCAATTTTACCATCGCAGGAGCCTGCGCCAGCGGTTCGCATGCCATCGGTATGGGATATCTGCTTATCAAATCGGGATTGCAGGACTGTATCTTATGCGGCGGCGCGCAGGAAGTGAACCCGTATGCCGTAGGTAGTTTTGACGGGTTAAGCGCTTTCTCCACCCAGGAAGCAGAACCGGAAAAGGCTTCGAAACCTTTCGATAAGCGACGGGACGGACTGATACCAAGCGGTGGAGCCGCCAGTCTGGTGCTCGAAAGCTACGAATCTGCCGTGAAAAGAGGCGCGCCTATTCTGGCTGAAGTGGTCGGATACGGTTTTTCATCCAATGGTGAACATATTTCCGTACCGAATGTAGACGGACCCAGGCGTTCTTTGCAAATGGCAATCAAGGATGCAGGTATTGCGCTCGAACGTATCAAATATATCAATGCGCACGCCACTTCAACCCCGGTAGGCGACTTGAACGAAGCGAAAGCCATCGCGGAAGTATTTGCCGGACACCGCCCATATGTAGCTTCCACCAAGTCCATGACAGGACATGAGATGTGGATGGCGGGTGCCAGTGAGGTAATCTACTCCACCCTGATGATGAACAACAGTTTCATTGCTCCCAATCTCAACTTTGAGGAGCCGGACGAAGCCTCGGCGCAGTTGAACATTCCGGCGCAACGGGTAGACTTGGAGTTCGACACGTTCCTGTCCAACTCCTTCGGATTCGGTGGAACCAATTCCACTCTGATAGTGCGTAAATTCAATAAATAATAGATTAAAAGAGAAACCATATGACAAACGAAGAAATCATCGAGAAAATAAGAACCACTCTGGCAGAAGAGTTTGAAGTAGACATCGACGTCATCCAGCCGGACGCACCGCTAATGGAGACTCTCGAACTGGACAGCCTGGACTTGGTCGACATGGTGGTACTGGTAGAAAAGAATTTCGGATTTAACGTGACCGGACAGGATTTTGCCGGTATCAAGACCTTCCAGGACTTCTACAATCTTGTTATTACCCGTATGCAGGAAGCTAAATAAGTATGTCAACGTGGAAAGGCAAAACCAGAGGTGGAACATTCGGATACTTATTCTTTATTTATTTGATTAAGTATCTGGGCATCACTGCCGCTTATATTTTCTTGAGCCTGGTAGTCCTCTATTTTATACCGTTCGCCCCGAAAGCGACGAAAAGCACCTGGTTTTATGCCCGCCACATCCTGAAATACAGCCGGATACGTTCTGTGGGAATGTTGCTGCGCAACTATTACCGGCTGGGACAGATTCTGATTGACAAGGTAGCCATCGGCAACGGGAAAGCAGACCGGTACCGGTTTGAGTTTGAACGATATCCGGAGTTTCTGCGGTTATTGGACAGCGAACAGGGAGTGATTATGATTGGCGCCCATGTGGGAAACTGGGAAATAGGCGTTCCTTTCTTTGATGATTACGGAAAGAAAATCAATATCGTGATGTACGATGCCGAGCATCGCAAAATCAAGGAGATGTTGGAGAAAAACGGGCGGGAGAAGGAATACAAGATTATTCCTGTCAATGAAGACAATCTGACACACGTTTTCCGCATCACCGAAGCGTTGAACAAAAAAGAATATGTCTGTTTTCAAGGCGACCGCTACCTGAATAAGGAAAAGCTACTGACAGGCAGATTGTTGGGACAGGAAGCCCCCTTCCCTGCCGGACCTTTTCTGCTGGCTTCGCGAATGAAAGTACCTGTCGTGTTTTATTTCGCCATGCGGGAACCGGGAAGAACGTACCGTTTTCATTTCATCGTGGCGGAGCCGGTGGTACGAAACAAAGATAAGAAAGCGGAGACTGCTCTGCTCGAACAATATACCATTGCCTTGGAACAGATACTAAAGCGTTATCCGGAACAATGGTTTAATTATTACCCCTTCTGGGAACCTGCCGGAAAGCAGTCACCAGATTCAAAAGAAAGACAAAAAGATGCAACAGAACAGATATGACAAAGAGCCGTTGACAGCGGTAGAAGCTCAACGCCTGGCACAGGAAATAGCTTTCGGCCCCATTGTATTTCAGGTATCGCGATTGATGCTTAAATTCGATATTTTCCAGTTACTTGCGGACCACCGGAACGGACGGACGCAGGAAGAAATCAGCAAGGCTTGCGGACTGTCTTCCTATGCCGCACAAGTGTTATTGGAAGCATCGTTGACAATCGGAACGGTGTTGCTGCGCGAAGGTCGGTACTCACTCGCCAAAGCCGGATGGTTCCTGCTTAATGACAAGATGGTGCATGTCAACATGGACTTTAACCATGATGTCAATTATCTGGGTATGTTCCATCTTGAAGAAGCTCTGACCAACGGACGCCCCGAAGGGCTGAAAGTATTCGGAGAATGGAGTACGATTTATGAAGGATTGTCCAGTCTGCCGTCACAAGTACAGAAGAGTTGGTTTGGTTTCGACCACTATTATTCGGATTGCTCGTTTGACGAAGCACTGGCTATCGTTTTCGCCCGTCATCCCAAGACTTTGTTGGACGTAGGCGGCAATACCGGCCGTTGGGCAACAAAATGTGTAGGCTATGACGCCGCAGTGGAAGTGACCATCATGGACCTGCCGCAACAACTGGAGATGATGCGCCAACAGACCCAAGAACTGCCCGGAGCAGCACGTATCCACGGGCACGGAGCTAACCTGCTCGACCCGAAAGTTCCTTTCCCCACGGGATTCGACGCCATCTGGATGAGCCAGTTCCTCGATTGCTTCTCGGAAGAAGAAGTGACCAGCATACTGACACGTGCCGCCCGCTCTATGGACAAAGAAAGCCGGCTCTATATCATGGAGACTTTCTGGAACCGGCAGAAGTTTGATACAGCCGCCTACTGCCTGACGCAAATCAGCCTCTACTTCACAGCAATGGCAAACGGCAACAGCAAGATGTACCATTCGGACGACATGAAACGATGCATCGAAGCAGCCGGACTGGAAATAGAAGAAATGCACGACCACCTGGGAATGGGACACAGTATCGTACAGTGCAAACTGAAAACTACCACAGAAAATAATGCGGATTAAGATGAACAGGGAAGCTATCATACACGGAGAAGGAATACTCGGACTGATTCCGCAACGCCCGCCTATTGTCATGGTGGACAGTTTCTTCGGCATTGAAGAGAACTGTTCATATTCCGGACTGACCGTCACGCCCGATAATATATTCTGCGAAGCAGGAAAACTGCAAGAACCGGGAATCATCGAGCACATCGCCCAATCGGCAGCCGCACGTATCGGGTTTATCTACACCCGGCAAGGCGCACAGGTTCCGCTAGGCTTTATCGGTTCGGTGGACAAACTCAGGATTTATGATTTACCGGAAGTGGGAATGAAGCTATTTACCGAGATTACCGTCGTGCAGGAAGTATTCGATATTACCCTGATTGCCGCACAAGTAAAAGCCGATGAGAAGTTGATAGCCGAATGTCGGATGAAAATATTTATCAAGAAAGAATGAAACGGAAAGCAACTCAACATACACCCGCTCTGACCAACCGGACTACATTCAAAGTACGGTTCAGCGAAATAGATTCCATGCAAATCGTATGGCACGGTGAGTACGTACGTTATTTTGAAGACGGAAGGGAAGCCTTCGGCAAGCAGTACGGTCTGGATTATATGAGTATTTACCGCGAAGGGTACATGGTTCCCATTGTCGACTTGACCTGCCAGTTCAAGCAGTCGTTATCTTTCGGTGAAGAGGCAATTGTCGAGACACGCTATATCGCCTGCGAAGCCGCCAAGATAAAGTTCGAATATGTTATCTATCGGGCTAGCGACCAGAGCGTAGTAGCTACCGGAAGCACAATGCAAGTATTCCTGAACCTGAATAAAGAACTGGAACTTATTAATCCGCCGTTTTATATGGAATGGAAAAAGAAATGGAACATTCTCTGAACATATATATTACAGCTCATACGCTTATTACTTCGCTGGGCTTCGGCATACAGGAAAATACGGAAGCTATCCGTGCCTGCCGGAGTGGTATCCGCATTCAGGAGGCCGGACGGATATCCGACAGCCCGCTATTGGCAGGTATGATTGACGCTGCCGGATTGGAAAGACGGGCGAAACAGATGCAGATAACGGATTATACCCGTATGGAACAACTATTTATCTTGGCTGTTCAAGAGGTGATTTCCCAGTCGGGAGCCAGTCTCCGTGAACCGGATTGTGCCTTACTGCTCTCTACGACAAAAGGGAATGTCGATTTATTAAGTAAGCAGGTTGCTTCGGACGAACTGGTTGCTCCGGGTGAATCGAACGGTTCGTCTATACAGCTTCCAACGGACAGTCCTGCCTTTCTTTGGAAAATGGCGGAGCGAATCGGCAACTTTTTCGGAGCCTGCAATCAGGTAGACGTCATTTCCAATGCCTGCATATCAGGAGTTTCGGCACTCATTGTAGCCAAAAGGCAGATAGAATCGGGACGTTACAAACGGGTCATCGTTGCCGGTGGAGATATTCTGTCTCATTTTATCACCAGCGGATTCCTGTCTTTCCGGTCTGTCAGCGCACAGCGCTGCCGACCTTACGATATCCGACGGGACGGATTGAGCTTGGGTGAAGCCTGCGGAGCCGTTCTTTTAGAAACTCAAGGAAACACCAACGATATTATTCTCTCCGGTGGAGCTGTCAGCAATGATGCCAACCACATATCCGGTCCTTCCCGAACGGGAGACGGACTGGCACTAGCTATCAGTCAGGCAATGGAAGAAGCCGGAGTAACTCCCGGAGACATCAGCTTTATCAATGCACACGGGACAGCTACCGTTTATAATGATGAAATGGAATCCAAAGCTATCCATCTGGCAGGATTATCAACAGTTCCGGTGAATAGTTTGAAGCCTTATTTCGGACATACGTTAGGAGCTTCGGGTATTATTGAAACTATTCTTTGTATGGAGCAGTTGAAAACAGGAATACTTTACGGGACTTTAGGATACGAAACACTTGGTGTCCCTATGCCTGTCGCCGTCTATGGCACGCATCAACCGATGCCGATGAAATGTTGCGTCAAGACCGCTTCCGGTTTCGGCGGATGCAATGCCGCAGTTGTATTATCTCTTCCTGCCGCTCGTCGCCGCCAAAAACAAGTTCCTTTTTCCAAGGCACTCACCGAATCTGTGAACAGTATCACTATCAGACCGGGAGTAGTAGAACATGACGGAACAGTCATATTCAACTCTTCAGAGACGGACTTTGCACCGTTTATCCGGGAAGCCTATAAGAACTTGGGAGACAACAATATGAAGTTCTATAAAATGGATGACCTGTGTAAACTGGGATACGTGGCTGCCGGCTACTTATTGAAAGAAACTGATTATCAGCCAGAAGAGATTGGAATTATTCTTGCCAACGCTTCTTCATCGCTGGATACGGACTGCAAACATCAGACCCTTATCAGCAAGGAAGGAGACAAAGCCGCCAGTCCTGCCGTATTTGTCTATACGCTCCCCAATGTAGTGCTGGGTGAGATTTGCATCCGGCATAAGATAAAGGGAGAGAATACTTTCTTTGTCTGTCCGCATTACGAGCCTGATTCTTTAGAGGATTACGCACGTATCGTAATGGCTAAAGGGAAGTTGCGCACCTGCATCATAGGCTGGTGCGAACTGATGGACGGACAATATCAGGCAGAATTTAAACAACTTACTAATATATCAACGACTTATTAATAACATATCGACAACTTATGGATAATTCAAATCAAACCCCAAGAGAACTGATGGACGAAGTGAAAGGTAAACTCATCGAAGAGTTAAACCTGGAAGAAATCACTCCGGAAGATATAGACGACGAAGCACCCCTGTTCGGAGATGAAGGCCTTGGTCTTGACTCTATCGACGCCCTCGAAATCATACTGATTCTGGAACGTGAATATGGTATTAAAATAGAAAATCCGGGCGAAGGAAAGCAAATCTTCTATTCGGTACGCACACTGTCTGATTACATTGCAGCCAATCGTAAAGCCTGACGCATGAAGATTTATGTCACCGGACTGGGAGTTGTTTCGGGCATCGGCATCGGAGTTTCCGAAAACATAGAGGCTTTGAGACAAGGGAAACATGGCATCGGAAAAGTAACTCTTTTCCCGACTGCCCTCGACGTGCCCGTATCCGAAGTGAAGCATAGCAATGAGGAACTGAAACAATTGCTGGGCATCCCTCCGCAACGGACTGTCTCACGCACAGCATTGTTGGGAATGGTGGCGGCTAAAGAAGCACTGGAAGATGCCGGACTGAATCAGAGAACATTACAGCATGCACAGCAGGACTCTCAACCGTTACGTATCGGTTTTATTTCTGCAACTTCTGTCGGCGGCATGGATTTAAGCGAGCATTTCTATGAATCTTTCAAAGAGAATCCCGAACGGGGACGATTGCGTGAAGTCATCTCCCACGACTGCGGAGCCAGTACGGAACTGATTGCTTCCCACCTGGGTATCAACGATTTCATAACAACCATCAGTACCGCCTGTTCGTCAGCCGCCAACGCCATCATGCTGGGAGCAAGGATGATTAAACACGGGTTATTGGATGCTGTCGTTGTCGGGGGAACGGACGCACTTTGCCGGTTCACACTGAACGGATTCAACTCTCTTATGATTCTGGATAAGGCACATTGCCGTCCCTTTGACCGTTCGCGTACGGGACTCAACCTCGGAGAAGGGGCAGGTTACTTAGTGCTTCAACCGGAAAGCTCACTCCGGCGAACTCCTTATTGCGAACTAAGCGGTTACGCCAATACAAACGAAGCCTATCACCAGACGGGAAGTTCTCCCGAAGGAGACGGCGCTTTTCTGTCAATGAGCGAAGCAATCGCTTCAAGCGGTATTTCTCCCGAAGAAATAGACTATATCAATGTGCATGGCACAGGCACTCCCGGCAACGATGCATCGGAAGGAATGGCATTACAGAGAATCTTCGGAGAGCACGTTCCACCGTTCAGTTCGGTGAAAGCCTTTATCGGACATACCTTAGGAGCTTCTGAAGGGATTGAAGCGGTATATTCCGTTCTTTCCATATATAAAGGTATGACTTACCCGAACCTGAACTTCACGGACGCGATGCCCGAAACGGGACTGATACCGGAAACGACTTTCCGGGAAGGAATCCCCGTCCGCCATGTATTATCCAACTCTTTCGGTTTCGGTGGGAACGATTCATCGCTTCTCTTTTCTGCAACTAATATTCCGCAAGGAACGAACCTTTAAGTTATTATGTCTATGCAGCCAGTCTATATCCAACGCATCGCCTCGATTCATCCACAAGAGAAACCGGATGACAGCCGTCCTTATCTGCAAGCCTGTGAGCCTGATTATAAGAACATCATTACCAATGCGACCTTACGCAGACGCATGAGCCGTATCGTAAAAATGGGGGTAGCCTGCGGATTGGAATGTATAGGCGAACTGCCGCCCGAAGAGATACAGGGAATTATCACAGCCACAGGACTAGGCTGCCTGGTCGATACGGAAAAGTTTCTGAATACACTGATAGACAATGAAGAACGGATGCTGAACCCTACCCCCTTCATCCAGTCGACATTCAATACAATCGGTGCGCAAATCGCCCTGATACGTGGGATACATGCCTACAACATGACTTATGTACATCGTGGTCTAAGTTTCGAAAGTGCTTTGCTGGATGCCATGATGAAGATTTGGGAAGGAAGCGGGTATATACTTGTAGGAGCCATGGACGAAATGACGGATACCAGTCACGCCATCCAACAGCGACTGGGGATACTAAAAGGGATAGAAGCCGGAGAAGGCGCACAATTCTTCCTATTGAGCCGGGAAACCGGAGAACACCCGCTCGCGGAAATAAAAGGGATAGAAACTTTCGCCGGGCAGCAAACGACAGAAGAAATCCAAAACCGTATTATGCGTTTTCTGCAACGGAATGGATTAAATAGCCGGGATATTCAGTGGTTTATGACCGGAAAGAATAAGCAACAATCCTGGCAGGATAATTCTCCGAAGCAGACAATCATATCTGAGAAAGATGCGCCATTGAATCAAGCAATCACCTCTGAAAGCAATACCATTTATGAAGAGCTAGAAACAAACCTCTTCCCGGAGAGTATCCATCTCAGCTTCAAAGACGAATGTGGCGAGTATCCTACCGCTTCATCGTATGCCGTATGGAAAGCTGTGAAAGAATCGGAGAACTGCACCACTCCTACGAATATACTGATTTATAATCATCACCACTCCATCAATCATTCTTTGATTCTAATCCGGAAAAGCGTATGATTATCACCTGTCTCGTTCTTGGTTCATTGCTGATACTGTCTTTTCTCGTCTATGCTTCTTATAGCATCCGGTCGGAGATTTATCTCCGCTCGTTTTGCAGAAAGCGTACTGGAGAAAAGGTAATAGCCTTGACTTTTGACGACGGCCCCGACCCTATACAGACTCCGAAAGTACTGAAAGTGCTGAAAGAACACCAAGCAACAGCCTGTTTCTTCTGTATCGGACACAAGATTGAAGGAAATGAGAAGTTATTGCAGCAAATGGTAGCGGAAGGACATCTGATTGGAAATCATTCATTTACCCATTCCGGTTTATTCCCGCTATACAGACTCTCCAGGATGAAAAAAGACCTGCAAACTTGTCAGTCTGAACTAGAACGAGTAACTTCGCAGCCGGTAACTTTGTTTCGTCCGCCATTCGGGGTCACCAATCCGACGATTGCGAAAGCCGTCCGACAATTGGGTTACACCTCTATAGGATGGAACATCCGTACACTGGATACACAACAGCCGTCACCGGAGAAAGTACTCGACAGAATCCGGAAAGGTCTTAAACCAGGCTCTATTATCTTGCTGCACGACCGAATGCCAAACAGCGGGCAACTGGTGAAGCAGATACTGGATTTACTGAAAAAACAGGGATACACCATTGTCCGGCTGGACGAACTATTGGCATAAAATAAAAACGTATGAGAACTTTAGTTACATATACATTACTTATCTTTCTGTCCGTTGTCTCTGCCCATGCGCAAGGCATGAAGAAGTTGACGCAACTTCAGGATTTTGAGAAACGCCTGGCAGAAGAAGCACAGACCGTACAATCTATCGAAAGTGATTTCACGCAAGTGAAATACCTCGACATATTCGACGAAAAAGTTACTTCCAAAGGGAAGTTCTACTACCAGAAGAGCAATAAAATCTGCATGGAATATTTCCGCCCGATGGACTATCTCATCGTGATAAACGGCAGTAAACTCAAAATCGTTTCGGACGGTAAGAAAACCATCATGAACCTGAGCGCCAACAAGATGATGGGACAGATGCAGGATATGCTGACCGCCTGCATGATAGGCGACCTCTCCAAAATGTCGTCCAACTACCAACTGGCATACTTTGAAGATGCACAATTCTACCTGGTCAAGATAAAGCCGATCAATAAAGCCGTACAAGCCTATATCACCGGGATAGAAATCTACCTCGACAAGAAAGATATGTCGGTACACAAACTCCGCCTGTCCGAAACAGCCACGAATTATACCGAATACGAATTCTATAACAAAAAGTTCAACTCCCTGAAGAATGATACGAAGTTTGCGATTCGTTAATCGGACGGTTCTGCTTTTCTTAGTGATGCAGTTGCCGGTTTCCTGCTCTCCGCGCATAAGCGGGGAAAACAGCATAGTGCCGCCTGCTATCGAACTGGCAAAAGGAGAAAGCTCGCAAAAGTATAATATCCAGTTGGACTTCATGAAGCATCACATGAGCGGCATGCTGATAGTACGCCGTATGCCCGACAATGAAATCCGGATAGTGGCGTCCACCTATTTCGGGCTAAGCCTTTTTGACTTCTCCCTTCAAGATGGTAAGTTCAATGTCAACAGTTGCATTGAACCCATGAAGAAAGAAAAGGTACTGAAACTTCTGGAGATGGACTTCAAACGCCTGTTTCTAAGCGAGAAAAGTATCCGGGCGAAGATGTCCAAAGACGGTTTGACGGAAAAAAGAGCCAGTGGAAAGGGCTTCGGGAAATCTGTCTTATATATCACGGGAGATATTCCGGGCGACCCGGTACAAATAAAAATAAAGCATCCATGGATACGATTGACAATTCGCCTGGACAAACTATCTAAAGAGATTTAATATATGCTACTTGATAACTTCTATACGCTTCTCTCTTCCGAATCACCGAATTCAATCACCTGGACTATCCGGGTAAAACTGAATCCGGAGCACGCTATTTATCAGGGACACTTTCCGGAGCATCCGGTAGTTCCCGGAGTCTGTCTACTGCAACTTATCAAAGAATGTGCAGAGGATATCCGCCGGCACAAGTTGCAATATACACAAGTGTCTTCATGCAAGTTCTTGTCAGTCGTCAATCCTGTCAATACACCCTGCCTGTCGGTAACGCTGACCCTCAAAGATACGGAAGAAGGCAAACTTCAGTTGCAGGCGGAAGGGACTGTAAAGGCGGAAGGAGCCGTAACAACTGAAGGAACCACAGAAGCGAAAGAAACCGCAGAAAACGAATGCTTTATCAAGCTGAAAGCCGTACTAACCTCAACTAAAATATGAAGGAGTCGCAAAGTACAGCCTACTGGCACGAGAAGTTGAAACAATTGGGGATTATCGTTATCATCCCAAGTTACAACAACGGCAAGACACTGGCGGATGTCATAGAGAGTGTACGCTCCTATGCACCGGACATTCTCGTCGTCAATGACGGTTCAACGGACGAAACAGCCGGGATACTCAGCCAGGAAGCCAACCTGCAAGTTATCACCCACCCCGCCAACCGGGGAAAAGGGGTAGCCTTGAAACATGGTCTCTGCCACGCAAAGGCACAAGGCTTCCGTTATGCCATCACCATTGATTCGGACGAGCAGCACTTCGCTTCGGATATCCCTTCGTTCATCGAAGCTATCGAAAAAGAGCCGGATACTCTGCTGGTAGGTTCGCGCAACCTTGCTTCGGACAATATGCCGGAAAAAAATACTTTCGCCAATAAATTCTCCAACTTCTGGTTCACCCTCGAAACGGGAATCAAGTTGCAGGACACACAATCCGGTTACCGCCTGTATCCATTGCAACAGATGAACGTCGATAAATGGTATTATACCGCCAAATATGAATTTGAACTGGAAGCCCTCGTATTTGCGGCATGGGGAGATATCGCAGTCAAAAACATACCGGTACATGTCTATTATCCGCCACAAGAGGAGCGGGTTTCGCATTTCCGCCCGTTCCGTGATTTCACCCGTATCAGCATCCTGAATACGGTACTGGTATTTATCACTTTCTTGTGGATTATCCCCCGCAACTTTTTCCGCAAACTGACCTGGAAGAACTGCAAGCGTTTTTTCTCCGAACATGTCACCCATTCACCAGAATCCAACCTGCGAATCACGGCAGCCATTGTGCTCGGAGTATTCATGGGCATCGTTCCGGTGTGGGGATACCAAATGCTGACAACCCTGTTTCTGGCACATCTGCTCCGGCTGAACAAAGTCATCGCTATTGTAGCGGCCAACATCAGCATCCCCCCGATGATTCCGTTTTTGCTGTATGGAAGTTACGCAACCGGATGCAAAGTGCTGGGCGACCCCGTCAACCTGCACTTAAATGAGCTCTCTTTCGCAAATGTAAAATCAGTCATAGAGCAATATTTGATAGGAAGTATTATATTTGCAGTCGTTTGCAGCCTGGTAGCGGGAATCATTTCGTTCGCCCTGCTCACGACTTGTAGAAGAAAAAAGATATGACCCAGTTTTTTATCGGACTATATGATTATTTTGAAAGACACAAGATTCTGTTCTACCTGTCCCTCATCTGCTGTATCCTGTTCATGGGCTACTTTGCCCTACAAGTGAAGTTTGAAGAGAACATCACACAGTTCTTCCCCGACACCAAAGATTCACAGAATACCATCAAGGTTTTTGATAATCTCAAGATTAAGGACAAAATCATTGTCATGCTCTCCTCTGCGGATACGTGTAATGCCGTAGAACCGGATTCCCTGATTGAAGCAGCCGGACAACTGCAACAATCTCTGACCGAAAAAGCAGGCGGGACACTGATAAAAAGTATCTTCGCACAAGTAGACCAGAATCTCGTCAGCGGAGCCACCGACTTCGTTTACGACCATCTTCCACTCTTCCTGACAGACACGGATTACCAGCGGTTCGACTCCCTACTGACACAAAAGGGAATACACGCCGCCATGCAGAAGAATTACACCAACCTTCTTTCTCCTGCCGGCATTGCATTAAGAAGTTATATCCTCAGGGACCCGCTCGGACTTGGCAGTGAAGTCCTGAAGCACTTACAGGATTTTCAGTTGGAAGCCAACTACGAAATCTACGACGAACATATCTTCTCCAAAGACGGTTCTACCTTATTGATGTTCATCACTCCGGTATTCAGCACAGGAAGCACCGGAAAGAATGACGAACTCGTCAGAATACTGGAAGAAGAACTCCGGCACGTACAAAGTGAGTCTCCTGTGATTCAGGCGGAATATTTCGGCGGTCCTTCGGTAGGAGTCTACAATGCCCGGCAGATAAAAAAGGACACTATACTAACCTCTACTATCGCACTGCTCATCATCATTGTATTCATCTCATTCGTCTTCAAACGGAAAAGGTCGATACCTTTGATTATTACCCCTGTACTGTTCGGCGGACTGTTTGCCCTGTTCCTGATTTTCTTTATCAAGGGAAGTATTTCGGCTATTGCCGTAGGAGCCGGCTCGGCGGTGATGGGCATCGCACTCAGCTATTCCATCCATATGCTGGCGCATCAGAATCATGTATCCACGGTGCAACAACTGATTAAAGAAATCGCTTACCCGCTGACGGTAGGCAGTTTTACGACCATCGGGGCATTTCTGGGACTGATATTCACCAGTTCCGACCTGCTGCGCGACTTCGGTATGTTCGCTTCCCTAGCACTGGTAGGCACTACTCTTTTCTGCTTGATTTACCTGCCTCATTTCCTAAAGGGACAGGCAGATGTGAAGCAAGGACGTGTACTACGTATCATAGAGAAAATAAACGCTTATTCTTTCGATAAGAATAAATGGCTGGTCGGGGGCATCGCCCTTGTCACCGTCATCTGCCTGTTTACCTCGCAGAAAGTAGGGTTCAACAACGATATGATGAGTCTCAACTACGAGCCTCAACATCTCAAACAATCGGAAGAGAAACTGCTGCACCTCTTCGACAGCCATGAAAAGACAGTCCTCTTTGTCAGCGTAGGCAAAGATATGGTCGGAGCTACTGAAACCTATGCAGCGACCAACCGAAAGCTATCCACCCTGAAAGAACAAGGGCTGATAAAAGAATACGCTTCCGCCTCACAGTTCCTTATCTCCCCGCAAGAACAGCAGAAACGCCTGAAGAAATGGGAAGATTACTGGACGAATGAGAAGAAGGAACAGGTTCGTGAGCATCTGGAAGCATCCGCTGCCGAATTCCGTTTCCGTCCCGGAAGTTTCGACGGCTTCTGCCAATGGCTCGCACGGCCTTTCGGCGAATATCATTACTCTTCCCAAGAGGACGATTTATCCGGCAAGCTATTGAATGAATGGCAGACATCGGCTGATTCCATAACGATGCTTATCAGCCAGATACGAATCAGCGAGACAAATAAAGAAGCGGTATATGCGCATTTCAACAAAGACCGGGATGTCGTCATCTTCGACCGTTCCTACTTTGCCAACAAATGGGTGTCCGCCATCAATGATGACTTCTACCTGATTCTATATCTTTCTTCTTTCCTGATATTCTTTGCCTTGTGGTTCTCTTACGGGCGTATCGAACTTACGTTGATGAGTTTTCTCCCGATGCTAGTCAGTTGGGTGATTATCCTCGGGCTGATGGGAATCCTGGGTATTGAGTTCAATATCATCAATATCATCCTGTCTACCTTTATATTCGGTATCGGTGATGATTTCAGCATTTTCATCATGGACGGATTGCAAAACAAGTACCGCACAGGCCAGAAAGTGCTGAACTCGCACAAAACGGCCATCTTCTTCTCTGCCTTCACTACGGTGGTCGGAATGGGTGCGCTCGTTTTCGCCAAGCATCCGGCCTTGCAATCTATTTCACTGATTTCCATACTTGGAATGATAGCAGTGGTGTTGGTAGCCTATACCATCCAGCCGCTTATTTTCCGGTTCTTCATTGCATCTCCGGCATTCAAAGGGTTGCCGCCTTATACGCTTATCAGGCTGCTACGGACTGTCGCGCTCTTTCTGCTCTTCTTTATCGGATGTATCCTTCTCCGGATATTGATAGCCTTGCTCTATCTGATTCCCGTACGCAAGAGCAGCAAGCAGCATTTCGTCTGCCGCCTGATACAGATTACCTGCAAAGGGATTCTATTATTGGCTACCGCCGTCAAAAAGGAACATATCAACAAAGCCAACGAACGGTTTGACCGTCCGGCCATTATCATAGCCAACCACCAGTCGTTTATTGATATTCTCGTGTTGTTGTCTCTTTCGTCCAAAGTCCTGATGATGACCAATCACTGGGTATGGCATTCCCCTTTCTTCGGAGCCATCATCCGCTATGCCGATTTCTATTATATAGGTGAAGGATACGAACAATATATAGAACGGATGAAGAAAAAGGTGGAAGAAGGTTATTCCATTGCGGTCTTTCCCGAAGGCACACGTACCTATAACGGAAAGATGAAGCGTTTCCACAAAGGAGCGTTTTATCTGGCGGAAACGCTGCAACTGGATATTCTCCCGATTCTGCTATACGGCAACGACAAGATTATTGCCAAAGCGCAGCCTTTCAATGTCCGCAAAGGAATCATCTACACAGAGATACTTCCGCGCATACCCGCAGGTGACCCGTCTTTCGGAACTACCTATCAGGAACGTACCAAACGCATATCCACCTATATGCAACAGGAATATGCGCGTATCTGCCGAGAAAAGAATACGACGGACAACCCCGCTTTTTATGAGGCGCTTATCCAGAACTATATCTACAAAGGCCCTATCGTGGAATGGTATATCCGTATCAAGGTGAAAATGGAAGGAAATTACCGGTTGTTCAACCGGCTGATTCCCACTCAGGGGCAAATCACGGACATAGGCTGCGGATTCGGCCCGTTATGCTATATGCTGTCCCTGCTGTCCGAAGACCGGGATATTCTGGGCATCGACTATGACGAGGACAAAATAGCCGTAGCACAACACGGATGGTTGCGCGGCGACCGTCTTCAGTTCAGGCACGGCAACGCACTTGAATATCCGTTGCCGGAAAGCGACGTGTTTATCTTGAATGATATGCTGCACTATATGAGTTATGAACATCAACGGTCATTGCTGTTGAAATGTGCCGGTCGGCTGCGCCCGCAAGGAATGATGATTATACGTGACGGGAACTCCGCCAACACTTCCAAGCACCGTCTGACCCGGTTCACAGAGCTACTGTCCACGCGCATCTTCAAATTCAACCGGGCAACCGAAGAACTGTCCTTCACCACGGAAGCCCAACTGCGGGAGATAGCGGCAACCTGCGGTATGAACGTCGAAACCATACCAAACGACAAATATACATCAAACACCATTTATATATTCAGAAAACCGGACTAGCATGAGTAAATATGACATTATCATCATCGGAAGCGGACTGGGCGGACTGGAATGTGGAGCGATTCTCAGCAAAGAGGGATTCAACGTATGCGTAATAGAGAAAAATGCGCAGTTCGGGGGATGCTTCCAGACGTATCAGCGAAAAGGACGTTTGCTTGATACAGGCATTCATTATGTAGGAAGCCTGGATGAGGGACAGGTGATGAACCAGTATTTCCGCTATTTCGGCATTATGGACAAGCTAAAAGTGAAGCGGTTGGACGCCGAAGCTTTCGATACGATTCACTACAGAGGGCAAGCGTATGATTACGCAATGGGATACCCGCAATTTATCGAGACGCTCCACCGGTCTTTCCCTCACGAGAAAGAGAACCTGAAACGCTATACCGAGCAGCTTCAAGCGGTAGGAAACCTGATTAGCGTAGACCATCTGAAACAAGGCGTCATTGCGTTGGAAGGCATGAAGTATTTCTGCACTTCCGCTGCCGGACTGATTGCCGACATCACCCACGACCATACCCTGCAAAATGTGTTGGCAGGCTCCGCTTTGCTCTATGGCGGCCTGAAAGATGTTTCCACCTTCTATCAGCATGCCATGATTAACCATTCCTATATTGAAAGCGCTTACCGTTTCGTAGACGGAAGCATGCAGGTCAGTCTGGAACTGATTAATGTAATCCGGGCCAATGGCGGTACGGTTCTCAACAACAGCGAAGCAACCCGCATCATCGTCGAGGACGAGAAAGTGCAGGGAGTCATTGTCAACGGTGAAGAACGGTTGGAAAGCGATTATGTCATATCGAACATACACCCCAAACGGACATTGGAAATACTGGACAAGAACCGCAGTATCAAAAATGCCTTTATCTCCCGAATCCGTTCGCTCGACAACACGTACGGCATCTTCACACTTTATCTGGTAATGAAAAAGAAAAGTACTCCGTACCAGAACCGCAACATCTATCTGCATGGGAACAATAAAGTGTGGTATGACAAGTTGCTCTATCCGGGACGAACTACTAACTGCATGATTTCGATGCAAGCCTCTTCCGAGGACAGCCAATATGCCAGTGTCATCTCTATCCTGACACCGATGTATATGGATGAATTGTCCGCATGGAAGGACTCCTCTCCCGAACACCGCGGCGAGGGTTACCAGTTCTTCAAGAAAGAGAAAGCGGAACAAATACTCCGTTTCCTACGAAGACACGGTTTCGATTTCTCTGAAAACATAGAGGAACTATTCACCACTACTCCGTTGAGTTATCGTGACTACACAGGTACGGTAGACGGTTCCGCATACGGAATCATCAAAGACTATAAATGCCCGCAAATCGGTTTTGTATCTACACGAAGCCGGTTGGGTAATCTATTTTTTACAGGTCAAAACCTGAATGTGCATGGCGCACTAGGCGTAACGTTGACAGCCATGCTTACGTGCACCGAATTTGTAGGACAGGAATATTTAGCTAAAAAAGTAGGAAATGCATAAAGTAATCAAACGAACCATCAAATATACGGGCGGCATTCTCTTGTTGCTCGTCATCGTATTAGCAGGCGGAATCAGTTATCTCTATTTTTCAGCGGATATGATGACACCGCCAAAAGAGCCTGACATAATCATGGTAAAAGTGCCTTATGCAGATACTACCGCCCTGGTTCCGGCAGAAGTGCTCTACAAGGATACTCTTGACCTTCGATATTATGCTGATAACTTTATGCGACACAGTGAAAGCGGATTGTGGGAATTGTTCGTGAGAGGCGATGCCCTTGAAAGAGGGGACGCCATCGGCAAACTGTCTGCCGATTTGCTTCACCATCAGGAGAAAGTATTCGTTGACCAGATTCGTGAAATTATACCTTCAGACAGTTATCTGAAATTTCTGCGGTTCTTCATTGTACTGTTCAACCGTAATTTGGGTGAGAATGTCCCTGAAGAATATCGGGAAGAGATTTATGGAATCTCACTATCGTGCACCCACGACTACGACTTTATCGGCACTCCTTACGAACGCCAGTTGAATTACCATGCGGCACACGACTTGGGACATGCCATGCAGGACTATATGTTAGTGGGATGCAGCTCGTTCGCTACTTGGGGAACTCAAAGTGCGGACTCGTCGCTGCTTATAGGGCGCAACTTCGATTTCTATGTCGGGGATGCCTTTGCAGAAAACAAGCAGGTCACCTTCTGCGCACCGTCCAAAGGGTATAAATTTGCTTCCATCGGATGGCCGGGCATGATAGGCATATTGTCCGGCATGAACGAAGCCGGGCTTACCGTAACCATCAACGCGGCAAAGTCCGCCATGCCGACAAGTTCCGCCACCCCCATCTCCATCCTTACCCGGGAAATCCTGCAATATGCATCGACTATCGACGAAGCCTTCGCCATCGCCCAAAAGCGGAAAACTTTTGTCTCCGAATCTATCTTGATAGGCTCCGCCAAAGACGGCAGGGCAGCTATCATCGAGAAATCTCCCGAGAAGACCGTCCTTTTCAACGGAAAGGAAAAAGACAGGATTATCTGCACTAATCATTACCAATCGGATGCATTTGCCAAGGACGAACGGAATATGGAAAACATACGGACTTCCGACAGTCCTTACCGTTATGCACGTCTGGAAGAACTGATTAGCGAGAACCAACCGATGAATCCGGTGAAAGCCGCTTCTATCCTGCGTAATCACAAAGGGCGGCAAAACGCCGACCTGGGACTGGCAAACGAAATGGCTATCAACCAGTTTATCGCCCACCACTCCGTCATCTTCCAACCTGAGAAGCAGTTGATGTGGGTATCCACCTCTCCGTGGCAATGCGGCAAATACGTAGCTTACGACTTGAACCTGATATTCAAAAAAGCCATCGCTCTCCGGGCTGAGATATACATTCCGGAACTGACCATTCCCGCAGATGAATTCATGCAGGAACCGGAGTTCGAGCAACTCCTTACTTACAAAAGGCTTACTCCGTTGCTACTGAAAAAGATAAAAGCAAAGGAGAAAGTGGAAGACAGTCTGCTCAAGGAATACGAAGCGTCCAACCCTTCTTTCTATTATGTGTATGAAGTACTGGGCAATTACTACGAAGCTATCCGCCAGCCTCAACAAGCCGTCGGCTATTGGAAAAAGGCATTGACCAGACCGATTCCCAAACTACAAGAAAAAGAACGTATCCAACAGAAAATACAAAAACACTCTTAAGATGGAAAAGAATCCCGACATTCAGTTCCGCTCACCGGAAGAAATAAAATGCTATCAGGAAGAACAGCTAGCTGAAGCGTTAGCCTATCTGCAAGCACATTCCAAGTTCTACCAACAGATGTTCGAGGAACATCATATTGATATCAACCGGATTCGGAAGATAGAAGACCTGCAACAAATCCCCGTCACCACGAAGACGGATTTGCAACTTCATAATGAAGATTTCATCTGCGTAGGCAAAGAAGAAATCATCGACTACGTGACGACTTCCGGCACATTAGGCGACCCGGTGACTTTCGTCCTCACTTCCGAAGACCTCGACCGCTTATCCTACAACGAGTTTCTATCTTTCACCACCACCGGATGCACCAGGCAGGATATCCTGCAACTGATGACTACCATCGACCGCCGCTTCATGGCAGGACTGGCGTATTATATGGGGGCACGCGAACTCGGCATGGGAGTTATCCGTGTAGGCAACGGCATCCCCGAGCTGCAATGGGATACGATTCGCCGGATACAACCCACTTGCGGAATGGTGGTTCCTTCTTTTCTTATCAAACTGATAGAGTTCGCCGAGAAAAACCATATCGACTATAATGCCTGTTCCATGCAGAAATGTATCTGTATCGGTGAAGCATTGCGCAACCAGGAGTTCCAGTTAAATACGCTCGGACAGAAAATACATGATAAATGGCCTGCCTTGCAACTGTATTCCACGTATGCTTCCACCGAAATGCAGTCATCCTTCACCGAATGCAGCGAATTCCACGGCGGACATCTGCAACCGGAACTTATCATCGTCGAGTTTCTGGATGATAATAACCAGCCTGTTGCCAAGGGAGAAGCAGGCGAAGTGACCATTACGACATTGGGTGTCAAAGGGATGCCGCTGCTCCGCTTCAAAACGGGTGATATCTGTTACCATCACACCTCACCTTGTGCCTGCGGAAGAAACACGATTCGCCTGAGTTCCATCCTCGGTCGGAAAGGGCAAATGATAAAGTACAAAGGCACGACATTATATCCACCCGCATTATTCGATATTCTGGATAATATTCCTTTGGTAAAGAACTACATTATAGAGGTCTACACCAACGAACTGGGTACGGATGAGATTCTGATTCGCATCGGAAGCGAGAACCGCAGCGAGAGTTTTGCCAAGGAGATAAAGGACTTGTTCCGCTCGAAAGTCAGAGTGGCGCCAAGCATCAATTTCGAGTCGGCAGAGTATATCGCCAAGATACAAATGCCGCCCATGAGTCGAAAAGCGATTAAATTCATTGATTTACGATAACTTTTTTCTACTTTTGGGAATCAATAACAATATACATAATTCACTTTAACATTAACGTATATGAAAAAACTTATCCTATTCTTATTCTTAAGCACAAGCCTGTTCTGTTTCGGACAAGGCAAAAGTGCATTGAAAGATGTTCAATCTATCAAATTCTATGGTGTAGACTATTCTCAGGTCAAAGTTTTCGGTGCGGATGAATCACCGCTACAATTCAAAGATGCTTTCAGACGTATCAATGAATTGTTTATCACGGAAGCTAAGAAGTATAATGTAGGCAAACAGTTGAGAAAAGAGGTGACGGAAATTTCACTGGACGCCGTTAATCAGGTAAATCGCAATATTAACGAGTCTGAACTGATGACTACTAAAACAAAGTATAGTCTCGACAAAGAACAAATCAAGACAGCCATCGAAGCACTGCCTATTCAGAAAACGCCCGGCGTAGGCATGGTATTTATCGCACAATTCTTGGACAAGTCAAAAAACAGTGGTACTTATGAAGTTGTATTCTTCAATACCGAAACTAAAGAAATCATCGAGGAATGGATTACAGAAGGAAAAGCCGGTGGCTTCGGTTTGCGTAACTACTGGGCCGGTTCCATCCATAGCGCACTCAAGAAATTATAAACAAATAAAAATAGAATTATGAGAAAACTACTATTATTATTGACTTTATTACTGAGTATCAGTACTTATGTTGCAGCTCAAAACTACACAGAAGTTGTATATCTGAAAAACGGAAGTGTTATCAAAGGAGTCATCATTGAGCAAGTGCCCAATGTTTCTTTAAAGATTAAGACTAGCGACGGCAGCCTCATCATCTGTCAGATGAACGATGTGGAGAAAATTACGAAAGAAGAAAGATACACACGGGATTACCGCAAGGATGCCAACAATCGCAAAGCAGCAAGAAATACACTGAAAGGCTATAAAGGTTTCATTGACTTCGGTTACATAGCTGACCTTAGTGATTATGATGCGAACAAAGTAGAAATTTCAACTTCCCACGGATACCAGTTCAATAACTATTTCTACTTGGGTGGTGGTGTTGCGGCAGATTTCTATACCGATGCAGACCTGATAGCCGTACCTATCTTTGTTGATTTCAGAGCCAACTTTATCAACAAGAAAGTAACTCCGTTTGCTGATATCAAAACAGGATATTCAGTTGGCGATGTTGAAGGACTGTATGTCTCTACCGGTATCGGAGTACGTTTCTCCCTAAAAGGCAAAAAAGCTCTAAATCTCAAATTGGAATATAACTATCAGCAATATGATTACTATTACAGTGGCTATTATATTAGTTATGACGACACAGCGGATTTGGAAGGCCTTGGATTTAAAGTAGGATTTGAATTCTAGTAGATTTAAGTAACTAATATCCATAATAACAAGCCAAATAAAAGCATGAAAAAGAGAATAACAACAGTTGTATTATTAAGTTGCTTTACTATCCTTTCATACGCACAAAGCATTGTTATGACTTCCGGTTCTATTGATTTCATTAAAGCCCAGAAAACCATTGACTTTTCTTTCTCTTATGAAGAGATGTTGGTAGGCAAGCTAACCGAAAAAGAATATGTAGATAAGAAAGTGTCCGAGTATAACAAGAAAGAAGAGGGCAAAGGCGACCAATGGAAAGAAGCTTGGCATAGTGACCGCAAAGAGCGGTTTGAACCAAAGTTCTTAGAGCTTTTCGACAAATATATGAGTGAGGTAGGTATCACAGCAGGTACAGAAGGAGCGCAATATCGAATTGAAATCAATACGGACTTCACAGAACCCGGCTGGAATGTAGGTGTCATGCGACAAAATGCCTCGATCGACTTAAGTTGCAAAGTGAAGCATATTGAAACAGGCGAGCAAGTAGCCTCTATCCGAATACGCAATGCCTCAGCCAATAACTTTTGGGGTACTGATTTTACTTCCGGATATCGCGTTCAGGAAACGTATGCCAAAGCAGGAAGAGAACTTGCCAAGTTCTTCATCAAGAAAGCAAAGTTGCGTAAAATAAAAGACTAAAGCCATACATTGCTTTTGGATATTCCAATAACGAAAGAGCGAAGTTTCCAGGGAAACTTCGCTCTTTTTATTTCTCAATACATTAGCAATCAATTAGGGTAATTACACCAAAAGTTTGTTTCTTTTCTTGCGGTTTCATTCAATACGGTACTGAAATGAACTAATTCGATTTCAGAACTAAACACGCACTCCAAACAAAAGTTTTCACGATTTACCCTCATACCCTCATAAATTTCTTCAAATCCTTTATTCATCGTAGCTTCAGCTATGAGAGCAGGGCATGATAGCACCCTGAGAGTAACTTTTGCTCTCAGGGTATTATCATCCCATCCCCCTATAAAACATAGGATATACTAACGGGATATTAACGTTATCTCTTCGGTATCCTTTCGTTAGATTACCGATATCACTAATTCGTCACGTCCGTGACAAATTTCTACCACGGATGTGAAGAGAACCTACCATGACCGTGACGAATAGTTACCACGGCTGTGGTGAGATAACAATACCGGTAATCTAATGAAAGAATACCGGCAGCCTAACGCAAGGATAAAGGCAAGATAACTAACACTTCCTTACTTCATAACTTATGTTTCCCTAAACAACATAGCCAGGGAACCCACATTAAAGCACAACGTACTGAAATAAGTTAAACAGAATAGAAAAGATTCAAAACCGTACCGGTTTTCTCTAATTCAAATACTGATTCACATTCTTGCTTGATAAACCTCTCCCTATTTGATAAGGAACAACTTCCGCAAAACATTAGCCATATCCGTATTGTCTCTCCTGCTCGAATAAAGAACAGCCTGCTTGCCTATCGCATACAATGGCACGGGTGCTCCCGTATGAGTTTTAGTTGTCCATCCCAATGACGCCTTCTTATCCAATAAGGCAATAGCAGCCACCGCTAAAGATTCATCTTTCGCGTAAAGGCTGACCACATCTTTCGACTTCTTCTTCAAGAAAGACTCTTCGTAGCAAACCAATAATTCAAGTTCTTCACGCGGAGTAATCTTAATTTGTTCCCAGAAGCCCAGGTTCTTTTTCAGAAACGCTTTCATGTCTTCCCACGAAGGAATCATCTTTCCGCTTTTCATTTCACGCATAGCAGCAGTCAAGGCTTCTTGTGAACACTTCTGATATTGAAGCAAGTCGATATTCAAGTTCATATCAGAGTTACCCAGTCCAAGACCGCCTGTTTCGTGGTCGGCGGTCACTAATATCAATGTCTCGTTCGGATGCTTTTTGTAGAAATCATAAGCCAAACGGATACATTGGTCGAAGTCAATGGTTTCTTTCACAACAGCGCCACCGTCATGGGCATGGGCCGCCCAATCTATTTTTCCTCCTTCTACCATCATAAAGAAACCCTTCTTCGCGGTTTCCTGAAAATTAGCAAGGCAAGCTTTTGTCAAATCAGGCAAACTCAAGTCTTTGCCGGAACGGTCCATCGCATATTTCAAGCTTTTGCTCACTGTGTCAGTTGGGAAGAGGAGAATTTTATCCTTTGCAGCAGCACGGTTATAAGCGTCCATTCCACGAAACATCGTATAGCCTTTCTGATTGAACAGGTCGTAAAGGCAAGGTGCCGAAGGATTCCGCTTGCTGCGAGGTTCAAGTAATCCTGCCCCACCGAAAAAATCGAAACCGGAATTGGCGGCATCCACTCCTATTTCGTAATACATAGAACGGTCGGGCTGTGAAGCATAAAATCCACCGGGGGTAGCGTGGTCGATAGAGGCAGAGGTGATTACCCCTATTTTATAACCTTTATCTTTCAGTTGGCATGCCAGGGATTTTAACCCGTGATTCTTTTCCGCATCCATTCCGATTACATAGTTCGTCGTTTTTTCTCCGGTAGCTAAAGCGGTAGCCGCGGCGGATGAACACGTAATCAAGTGAGAAGCCGAACGCGTGCATACTTGAGTCAATACAGGAAAAGTGGGAAATAGCAGCGAGCGTTCGCCCGTATCTGTTCCTACTTTCTCCACATAAATTTGGGTTGCTTCCACATGGTTGAATCCCATGCCGTCACCGATAAACAAGAAGATATATTTGGGGAGTTGTGCTCCGTTTACAACGACACTACATAGTAATAATAGCCCGAACAGGGAGCATCTTAAAAGTTTCTTCATTTCATTTTCCATTTTATTCGCAGCTTCAAGTCGTGCGATAGCTGATAAATAATAAGGTTATTCATAAATATAAATGATGTTGGGCACTCCGCGTTCTCCGGCATGGTCGAAACGTTTATTATCACAAGGATAATTGACGACACCATTCTCCGGTGCTCCCGACAGCCATAATGTTGTGGAACCGCCGCCGTCCAGATTCAACGCATCCTTACCGCCTAATACCCGAAGCAAGTGTGCCAGTTCAGGGATATTCACCCCTTCGGCACGCCCCGGAAAACGTCCGTTCACCGTGACGAGCAGTATTTTTCCATCCTTCGTCATGCAAACAGCACTACGGGGATGCTTGTTCTGAACAAAGTCCTTTCCACACAGGCTCCAGTCACATACCCGACCGTCTTTTAATAATAACGGTCCGGATGCCAATATTGTACCCACCTTTCGCTTATATTTTTTTTCTATCTGTCTGTTCCAGGGAATCAGCTTCATCTTTCCGTTCCGTTCATAAATGGCTCCCGTGACACGTAGTTTAAACTCGTTTATCGTTGTCGTATCAATCACTTGCCTGTCTGTTTTCAGGAAACAGACAGAATTCCCATGCTTCATATCAAAATAAGAACCATTGATTGCCGCAAGCGCATGATGTTCGGAAGCTATCCGGCTTGTCTTTTTCATACCGTCCGATAGGGCAATACCCGCCTTCATCCCTTTGCCGGGGTCAATCTCTATCAGGTTGATAACTTGGGGGCACTGATAAAGCTGAGGTATAGACGCACTCTTGTGGATAATTCCTTTTTGAGCATGTATTATCTCCCATTGTGCGGAAACGATTGCCAAAGAATCTGATGCAGTCTGCCCTTTCAATGTTCCGACGGAACAAAGAGCTAAGACAAGGATAACGAAGTATTTTCTCATTGTAAACAGACAGATAAATGTGTTAAGTTAATAAATTAATCAAGTTATTTTATTCAGTAAGACTATTTCCTTGCATTATCCAAGCAGCTTTCCGGGTTGCATATTGCGACCATGCCTTGATATCCACAGGTATCTGTCCACTCAACTGATTATCATTCACTCTGAATATACCAGTCGAACCACTCTTCTCAATTACCGTTCCATATCCGTAAGGGATACTTCCACTGAATCCGTTGGTATAAATCATAAACTCTTTCAGGCTCTTCCAAGTGGTCGGTTTATTGTTTCCGTCTAACGGGATAACCGGAAGCGGTCCGCTCAAATTATTGCAATATGCCTTTATTGTCACCATACCGGGGATATTTATCAACATATCCAGATTGCCGGTAAACGTGTTGTTAAATCCGACCGGAGTGGAAGTAGGATGATTTGAGATGTTAAAGCTAGTCAATAATTCACATTCTCCCAAAGATTCCGGCAAGTTTCCGCTTGCAGCAGATTCTATTATCCATAAAGTGGTCAACTGGGACAGTTGTCCTATTTCCTCTGGAATACCTGCTAACTTCTGATGTTTGAACTTTATGCTTCTCAGTTCCGACAAGTTGCATAAGGGGATAATATCTCCTTCGATATTATTCGGGGACTGAATATCAATCTCAACCACCCTCTTATTCTCAAACTTCAATCCGAACCAGTTTGTCGGGTTAGTTTCCAGTGGAGCGTCAAAGTTCCATTTCTTCGTCCAGTTATCCCCGTTCGCACTTTCGTAGAACATTCTCAGGTAATCGATGTCTCCCAAGGGTTTCTTATCCTGCGTTATCGTCAGTACGTCGGTAATCCCATTCGAACCTTTCAGGTACAATGAGGCGGTACGTCCCTCGTCTATATCCGTATAAGGGTCAATCGCCAATTTCAGTTCCGATTCATTGATGACGCCCGGAGTAATTGCTGCCCCGTCGGTAACGTGTATCCAGTCGCATCCTTCAGATAGTTCGTATGTATAAGTAACCATTGTCGAAAAAGGTATCACCTCTTCCGCACTGCCTTCCGCACCTACTTTCACCGCACGTTTTTTTAGAGCGATGCCCACTCCTTCCTGTACCACTTTCAGCTTTGTTTCGGCACCTTCGATAATCCAGCCTGCAATTTCCGCTTCGCGGGGAGCTACATTCGCATTTTTGGATACCGATATTCTGAAACTTCCCGTCCCCATCCCGTTCGATGAAAGCAAGTCAATCCAAGTGGCGGAAGTCTTCACACGCCAAGGCAGATTGGATTCGATATCCACCGTATATTCCTTTTCTTCCAACGGAAGATTCAGCGTTCCGTCCGCAAACTTCAAATCCGGTTCGGGCATTGTACGTCCCGTATCATCCGTAAAGTCTTGACAGCTTGCCATACCCATCAGCAAGGACAGACAACAGATGATTCCCCATAGACCTTGCCGGCAACTATACATTCTATTATTTCGTATCATAATGATTCAACTATTAAGATTCAAACAATTAATTATCTGTCACGACCAACAGCCCGTTGGCAACCGCTCTTTCGACACCGCCATTATCATAAGGCCAATTGCGGATAGCAAAACGGTCCTCTTCAAATCCCGCCTTCGAGCGGATAATGAACGTAGACGAACCACCGCCATCCAGATTGATAGCATCCTTCGCTCCCAACGCTTTCATGACAGCTCCCATTTCAGCATACCTCATGCCGTTGGAGTACCAAAAGTTACGTCCGTCGGCAACCAAAATATAAACGACATTATTGTCTGTCACGCCGATAGCCGTCCGGGGTTCCAGTGCCGTTGATGTCTGAGGAAGCACATTCCCGTTCGTCATCAAACGCACGCGACCGCCCACCGCTTCCTGAATCTCATCCTTATAAGTATCATAGTCGTCATACGAGCCAATCACCGCCTTCTTACCCTTCGTGACGGCAAAGAAAGTACATACATTATCGGTCATCGTATTCTTCAGACATACTCCGTTCCGGTAGTAAATGCCTTGCGGTGTTCCGTCCGTAGCAAAGAAATCACCATTCACGGCAGCCAGAACACGGCTGCCCTGTTTGTCGTGTGCCAATGCCTGCAACGTCATTTGTTGTTTCGTCTTGAGCTTGCCTTCGTCTTTGGGAGACGAAGCCTTCATCGTCAGATGCGTGTCTTTCAAATCGACTTCCAGGACAAACATCTTTACCGCCATACCTGTGGCAGAAAGGATTTCCATCTCCAAAGCCTTTACACCCGGAGCCAACGTGTAAGTAGTGTCCGAGAAATATTGTCCGACGTATCCGTCACTTCCGGCAATTATCTTCTGTCCCAACTCCGTTTTCGCGCCTTCGGTGGAATAGACGGTCAGGTCTTCATCATTATTGCATCCCGTCCATAGCAGACAACCCAAAAGAAGAAGAGCGGAATCATATATCAGTTTTTTCATCATTTTGTCTCTTTAATAAGTATAAATACAATCATTATCAATATCCGGGATTCGGCTCCAGGTTCGGATTCGAAATCATTTCCTTGCCCGGTATAGGCAATACCAACTGATAATCTTTCAGTCCAAGCATTGTCTTTGCCTTATTCGTACGTATGAGGTCATAATATCTGAAACCTTCAGCAAGCAGTTCCTTCCGGCGTTCGTCCAGAATATATTCTATAAATTCGTCTTCATCCTTCGGATTTACGGCGTCCAGCCCGCGTTCTTTCCGCAAGTCGTTCAGCCGTCCCAGACCTTTGGAGAGTCCTTGCGCTTCCGCACTTATCAGGTACATTTCAGCCAAACGACTCATCACTACCGGGTCGGTACCGGTTTGTCCGCTCGGATATTTATTGATACAAGGTTCAGCACCTACATTGATAATGGAAACTTCTTTCCGTTTATCCTTGTCGTCATACATATTCATTACGTCGTTCGTGGGACGATACACATAGCTACCATGATTGGGATGCGCATAGGTATAAAACAAGGTGGAAATAGTGATATTCGATTCTTCTGCCAGACATTGGAAAGAGAAGATGACTTCCGAATTTGCCTGTCCCCGGAATATCTTATCGAAGCTGTCCAGTTTATACTTCCCATTTGTTATCAGGCTCTCGGCCAAAGTAGCAGCTTCCGTCAGCTTTCCACGTTCCAGCATTACACGGGCTTTCAGAGCTACGGCAGCATCCCGGGACACATAATAATAACTTGAAGACGTGCCCAGGAAAGCAAGCGCCGTTTCGAGTTCCTCTTCAATAAATGCCCATACAGCTTCTTCCGGATCACGGAAAGGCTTTTCCATGGTATTCACTTTCTGAATAGGGACACCGCCCCAACGGGTCACCAGCGCGTGGTAAATGTATGCCCTGAAATAATGTGCTTCTCCGATAATCAGATTCCGCAGGTCGGATTCGGGGAGATCTTCTACGATGGAGATTACATTATTCACTTGATATAAAGCATTGTAATAGCCGTTCCAACTAGTAGCGACTATTGAATTCAAAGAAGAAAGCACCGAGTTTATCAAGTCTCTTGCATTTCCCGTACTTTGGGTCAAGTCACCGCCTAATATATCGAAGGTGATGTATGATTCGCGTGCCGGAGAGTTCTGCACTTTATTGTACATCCCCATTCGCAGGGCGGATAGGTCTTTGGGAGTCACGCTTCCTGGCGATACGGCAGAATGCGATTCAATATCCAGCATACCGCTGCACGAAGTCCACAACAGGCATCCGAGAAATATATAAATAATCTTTTTCATCATTGTGAGCGTTTATGATTAGAAACTAAGGTTTATTCCAAAATTGATCGAACGTGAAGGCGGCACTCCGTACAAGTCGACTCCAAAGAACTGCGGATCCATATTCTTACTCACTTCCGGATCCCAACCGGAGTATTTGGAGAACAGCAGCAGGTTGTCTCCCTGAACGTACATACGAAGCCCTTTCAGGCGAATCTTCTGCAACATTACTTGCGGGAATGTATAACTGAATGTCAGAGAACGCAGCCGGATAAAAGAACCGTCTTCCAGAAAACGGGTGGAGTTCTTGCTATTGTGTCCGCACAATGTATTGACCGCACGCGGATATTTATCCGAACTTCCCGGAGCTGTCCAGCGATTCTTCGCGACATCTTCCGTGATAGCCATCCGGTAACCCGGACGGGTAGCTGTCACCGCCCATTCGGCATATACATCGTTACCATACATATAGGTGAAGAATACATCCAACTGGAATCCTTTATACTTGAAAGTATTGTTCCATCCACCGAAGAAGTCGGGATTGGAAGAACCTGTCAGCACACGGTCGTTATCATTGATAATGCCATTGTTATCCACGTCATGGTATTTCACGTCACCGGCACGGACGCCCAAGTCATACAAGGGTTGCGGCACTTCGCCGTCATATTGATAGAGCCCGTCCATTTGGAACAGGTAGAAAGCCCCCAGTTCCTTACCCACTTTCAAAGCGCGGTTGGCGCCTATCGGAAGTAAATCATCTCCCAGCAGTTTAGTAAGCTTATTCTTGTTGTGGGATATATTGAAAGAAGAAGTCCAGTTCACCTTGCCGATATTCATATGCCCGTTTATTGAGAACTCGACACCATAATTCCGCATGGAACCGATATTACTGGTGATACTGGTAAATCCACTTGTACCGTGCAGGGGCATTGAATAAAGAAGGTTGTTCGTATTCTTCAGATATATATCCGCAATCATGTTCAGCTTTCCGTTCCAGAAGCCGAGGTCGAAACCGAAGTCATACTGGTCGGCGGTTTCCCACGTCAGTTTGTTGTTTCCCATACTGGTGACCGCCATACCGCTATTATTGCCGTAGTTGATGCCACCGGACATCAACGGTTGCCAGGCATAGTTGCCGATTCCATCCTGATTTCCGGTCTTTCCATAACTCAGGCGGAACTTCAAGTCTGTCTGAGGGAATTTCCAGAAAGATTCTTTTGAAACATTCCATCCTAGAGAAACGGAAGGGAAGTATCCGTAACGGTCGGAAGGAGCAAAACGGGAAGAACCGTCCGAACGCATGGTCACATTCAAGATGTAACGGTCTAAATAAGACAGATTGATACGTCCGAAGTAAGACTCCATGGCAAACTCGGAGATACCGCCCGAAGCGTTATAGATTTCGGAAGCCGTGCCTACCGTATCAAATACGGGAGAAGGGAAACCGCGTCCGTCAATGGAAGAAGTACGGGTGGACATCTTCTGGAAAGAATGTCCCAGCATCAAGCCTGTTTCAAAATCTCCGAACTTATCATTATAATTAAAGACATTCTCTATCAATATATTCTTCACCAAACGATTATATTCCACGATTCGTCCCCCTCCTGCTCCATAAGGATGGTTTTCATTATAATACACATAGTCATATGTATATCCGATGTCAGTGCTGACAGAGTTTTTCAAACTGAACTTCTTGTATTTCAAGTCGGCATTGAACGTTCCTAAATAACGATAGGTATCAATATAGGAAACCTCTTCGTTCAGAATCTGAAGCGGGTTGTGACGTGCCAGTTCGTCGGTTCCTCCCAAGTAATAGTCACCGTTCGGCTTGTATGGACGGTCGAAAGGACGTTGCTCTACGGCACGGGCTACGATGGTAGAACCGATATTAGCTCCCGGCACACGGTTGTTTTTCAGATAATTACCGCTGACATTAGCACCGACTTCCAGCCAGGAAGTCATTTCGTGGCTAATCTTGGCTTTCAGATTGATTTTGGTTATATCATTGGTCTTGATTATACCTTCCTGATAATTGTAGTTGGCTCCTACATAGAATTTCGTCTTCTTGCTTCCACCGGAAAAAGACAAATCCACATTGTAGGAATGTCCTACTTGAGTTATCAGATCCAGCCAATCCGTATCGGGTAATCCCTGGAAGGGGTTGGAAATGGGAACCACATAGCCCGCAGAACCTACGGTATAGCCATTCTGACGATTATAACGTTCGACTCCATCGTTGTAGGTTTCTACGTATAAGTCGGAATCCGCATATTTGATGCGTCCTTTATTGGCGAATTTGGAAATTCCCGTACTGACATTCAAACGAATATCCGAACGTCCCTCTTTACCGGATTTTGTGGTAATCACTACGACCCCATTGGTGGCACGCGAACCGTAGATAGCTGCCGAAGCCGCATCTTTCAGTACTTCAATAGATTCAATATCCGTCAGGTTCAATACCGCCATCGAGCTTAAATCTTCTCCCATATTAAATAAGGAAGCGTTACTGTTGAGGATGGGTATCCCGTCTACCACATAAAGCGGTTCATTGCTGGCGCTCAAAGAGGCGGCACCACGAATGCTCATTCGTTCGGAACTTCCCAGGTTACCTGAACCGGTTGATACCGTGACGCCCGCTACACGTCCCTGCAATAATTCACTCGGTGTCAACACCGGACGCATATTCGATTCTGTCGGTTTGAAAGAGCTGATAGCATTCGTAACCAACGCTTTGCGCTGTGTTCCGTATCCCACTACGACCACTTCATTCAATGCTTTCGAATCTTCGTCCAAAGTCACATTGATGGTCTGCTGCGCTTTCACCGGATATTCCATGCTCTTATATCCCAGAAATGAAAAGACCAAGGTGGCATTATCGGGAACTTCGAGGCTGTACTTGCCATTTATATCGGTGATTGTACCGATAGTAGTGCCTTTGACCGACACATTACACCCAACGATAACCTCGCCCGAATATTCCTTGACTTGTCCGGTCACTCTTCTTCTGTTCTGCACAGGATTTTGCACTTCTGCTTGTTTTTTCGTAAGGATGATGTGCTTCCCTTCCATCGTGTAGGAGAATTCCGTACCGTGCAACGCATCCAGCAGCAGACTTGCCACTGTCCCGTCTTGAGTAGAAATGGAAACTTTACGTTTCAGACTAACTTCACGTTCATTGTAAATAAACAAATAGTCTGTTTGCTTTTCAATCTGCCTGATGATTTCGGCCAATGTTGCGGTTCCTTTATTCATCGTAACTTTTTGATTCTGAGAATAGCTGTTCAAAGCATACGTCTCAAAGATAATGAATAACAGGAAAAAGACAGTTAACCTCATAATTCTTAAAATTTGAGTACAGTGTGTTTTTCTATGGACAATACATCCACACCAAAGATTATTTTTCATATCTTTGCCTAGAGTTATTAAGTTAATACATAAAGATTTGTAACAGATGTCGAGTCTTTTTTATTGACTTCTCACATATCGGTAAGTGTTGCAGCATTTACCGATATTTCTGTTTTGATGGGGCTGGTTCTCTTGCTCTCATTCCGGGTGTTTCTTTTTTAGATTAAATACTAGGGTTAATTCAATAGATAATTATCTGGTTTTTCTCATCGTCCTGCGTATAGTTGAATTTGACGTACTTCTGCAATACCTTCATCACGTGCTCGATTCCTTCTTTCTGACGGAATTTACCGGTACACGGGCGGGAAGCGATTTCCTCGTTCTTATTAATAATCTTCACTTCATAATATTGCTCCAGTTTCTTGAAGACAGTTTCCAACGGCTCATCCTTGAAGGAATAGATACCCATTCTCCACAAGAAATCATTGTCCGATGAAAAAGTTTCCTTATAAAGTTTTTCGTCTTTAGCTTCCACCTTTTCATGAGGTTTCAAGGTCACTTCATGTTGTGTATCCGGTTGGTAGACGGTTACCTTCCCTTCTATCAGAGATGTTTCGAACATATCGGAATTCGGATAGGCGGATACGTTGAAAGTGGTTCCCAATACCCGGATGTCATATTTCTCCGTTTCAACAATGAAAGGGTGTTTCTCGTCATGAGCCACTTCAAAGTACCCTTCTCCTTCCAAAGTCACTTTTCTGTTTTTAGAGTGGAAGCCGTTGGCGGGGTATTTCAATGTGGAGTTGGAGTTGAGCCAAACAGTTGTCCCGTCGGCTAATATCAGACTGGCACGCTGTCCTGCCGGAACGGTTACCGTCTGCACATCGGTAGAATGTTCCAACCGATAGTCCTGATATTCCTTATGGATAATAAAAGCGAGCATGGCAACCACCGCGGCTATCTTCATCGATGCCCAAAGATACCGCATTACAGGTCTCTTCTTTTCCGTATTCTTCGAATCCCGGCTGTCAACGTTTCCATTCCAAAGAGTTGCGTTATAAATGCGATGCAACTGCATCAGTTGTTCACGATGTTTTTCGCTCTCCCTCATCCAACGTATCACTTCCTTTTTTTCTTCGGGAAGTACGTCGCCGGCAATATATTTATTAAGTAGTCTTACATCCATATAGCGTTCTATTATCCAAAGCATTTATCCGCCTTGTACATAATAGACACGCCAGAAAAGAAGTTCACTAGTTGAAAAGATGAAAAAAGTGAGTTTTTCTTCCATCAGCAGGTTATTAATGGTCAGGACAGTACTTCTTCACTCCTTATCTATTAATAGACTAGGGATAAAGCAGTACTTTATTAAAAGAAGAAGAGATAAAGATAATCTTTCAGACTGACACGTAAGGCTTTCAGAGCCTTACTGATATGATAATCGACACCTTTGACGCTGATATTCAATGAGTCGGCTATCTCTTTTATGGATTTGTTCTCATAACGGCTCATTCTGAAAACATTCCGGGTTTGCAATGGCAGGATATCCAACGTCCGGTTGACAATCCGGTCTATCTCTTCCGAGAAAATATCCGTCGGATTGCAGGCGTCCAAAGAAGAGATGCGGAATTCAAGTTCATAAAGCTCATCATTCAAGATATTCTCACGAGCTTCCATCCGCAGGTGTTCGTTCCGCAGATGATTCAACGACTGGTTCTTTACTACGGTCATCAGGAAAGCACGGACATTATCCACTTCTTCCGTCTTCATCGTAGTCCATAAAGAAATCATTGCCTCGGAAGCTATATCTTTCGACAGCATTTCATCATGGAGATAGGATTTGGCGAACAGGAAGCAACGTTGATAATACTCTGAATAGATATTATCAAATGTCATATTGGAGTCTGTGACGTTACCCGGCTTTCTCATTTATCAGATTCTTATTGGTGGAGCAAAGATAAAATAGTTTCCCGAAATACACTAACTAATACGTGTTTTTCACACCTTCAACGTATATAATAGCTAAACAGAGTTCTGTGTGTCAAAACAAACTTTTAAATGAAACATTGTATTAAAAACAAAAATGAGAAAACTTTTTTTATTTGCACAAGTATTTCTACCTTTGTCTTGCCTTTGTTTTTATTCGTGCGAAAACACGGATAATACAGAAGGAGTAGAACAAGAGGAATTGCCTCCCGAGACTATTGAGGCTATGAATTATTTAAAGACAAAGGAACTGTCGCTACCGGACATGCACCAGACATCATCGCATCCTACCGTCAGTACACGTTCAGCGATGGCAGTTCCAAAAACGTTGACCGAAAAGAAAGGTATGGAGACAAGTATGATAAAAGACGGCATTTATTCCATTTCATACGTAATCCGCAAATGGTAAAACGCAAAGCGAATACTGATGCAGATTCTCTTTCAACCACCGTTAAAGATGAAAATGCAGCAGGAACAAGCCGTATTTATATTGCTCTTTTTTCTGAATCTAACAACATACAACGTTTAAGTACCTATTCGGATATAGAAGAAGATGATTTCACTTGCTCTTTCTGTGGACTTCCCGCGGATTTGTGCACATGTGTCGTTATTACTCCAGGTGGAATGAGATGTCCCCTATGTGGTGGTCCTTGGGGTTCATGCAGTTGCTTATCGGACATTTACGGACCAGGCAACGGAAATGAAAATAGCGGAGATGATGATTACAATGGTCCTTCCGGCGGAGGAAACGGAACTGGCGGTGGAAACTCCGGCAACCACAATGGTTCTGAAGGAAACGGATCCGGCAACGGAAATATCGTAATCACCAGCCCTAATCAAAAACCGGTAAAGGATATTACGCAAGCTGCTTCGGATGCTGTAGATGAGGTTTTGAAGGATCATAATAATAACCGAAAAACCGCCTACTGCAATGAAGGAGTAAGAAATGCATTTTATAATCTATTCCAATCCAAAGAATTGTATAATATGCGTGCTAACGATATGGTGAAATATTGGAAAAATCATCCGGAAAAGTGGGAGATTATATGCATGGATGAAGCACAAGGACTGGCTAATCAGGGTTTCTTTGTGGTCGCCGGGTGGATAAATACCAAAGGTAGTGGTCATGTGTGTCTAATTGTTCCGGGAAAAGGTTCACGAGGTAAATGGAACGGTTCTTTTACAACTCTTCCCAACACTATGGATACAGGAGCTAATATGAGACATAAAATCCATTCTATTACCGGAAGTTTCGGAAAAAACAAGCATAGTGAAGTAATCTTTTTTAAATATAAATAGACATGAATAAATTATTAATTTTAGCAGTTTTATCTATGTGCACATTATTCTGCAATGCACAAAATGCAATCTATGAGGATATATTTGACGTCATGGCAGATGGAAGTATTTATAAAATCTATTCAATGATAGATGATTTTGATGCCCAAACCGATCTTAGAAATCAAAAACGAAAAACAGGTTATTCCTATGATTTTAAAGTTGGTTCCGCTTCATACACACTCAAGACTTGTATTTTTCAAGAATGGGATGAAAATGAAAATGAAGGTTTTAATGTACTATCATTATATAAAAATGGAAGAATTGAATTAGAACTAATGCAACCTGATATATGGACATATGTATACAGCGGAGGATCCGCTATCGATTTCCGCGATTATACAGACAATCAATTCTTTATTCCAATAAAACTATCACCAATATCTTTAGCTATGGTATTCCTCGGATGGCCATACGGTGGAGATATGCCGTACATGACAATCGTTGTAGCAACAGAAAAAGAAGCCAATATCGTTTTCAACAAAAGAATGGGGTTGGATTCCATCAAGACATATCCTCTATATACCATGAAGGTGCAAACCGTATTGGAAGAATATGATTCTTGCGGGAAACTATGTACTCCGCCCGTTTTCACTGAAATCAAAGCATCCGGATACGGAACGCTTCAATTGAAAAAACAGCAACAATAGCACTATGAGAATCAGGAAAGTGGGCTATTATATACTATTCAGTTGGTTTGTAGCAAGCAGTCTGTAATCCCTTTTCTCAAGAAATAAATATGAATAAATTATTAGTTTTAGCAGTTTTGTCCATGTGTACATTATTCTGCAATGCACAAAATGGGACCTATGAGGACATTTTTGACGTATCCTCAGATGGAAGTATCAATAAGGTGTCTTTCATGATTGACGATTTTGACCTTAGTCAAACAGTTAAAGATGTAGAATATAAAACTACATTTTCCCATAATTTTACTGTAGGTACAGCTTCATATACGCTTAAGACAGGTATTTTAAAAGATTGGGGAGATGGCATATTTTCCAGAGGATTCAATGTTATATCCTTATATAAGGACGGAAGAACAGAATTAATATTAAAACAGCCCGAGATATGGACATATGTATATAGCGGAGGCTCTGCTATCGACTTCCGGGATTATACTGACAACCAATTCTTTATTCCAATAAAGCTATCATCCAAATCTTTAGCAATGGTATTCCTCGGATGGCCATATGGAGGGGATATGCCGTACATGACAATCGTTGTAGCAACAGAAAAAGAAGCCAATATCGTTTTCAACAAAAGAATGGGGTTGGATTCCATCAAGACATATCCTCTATATACCATGAAGGTGCAAACCGTATTGGAAGAATATGATTCTTGCGGGAAACTATGTACTCCGCCCGTTTTCACTGAAATCAAAGCATCCGGATACGGAACACTTCAATTGAAAAAACAGCAACAATAGCACTATGAAAATCAGGAAAGTGGGCTATTATATACTATTCAGTTGGTTTGTAGCAGGCACTCTATGTTTGGGGCTATATCCATGCAAGAATAAAGACACACAGACAACTTTGGATATAGCCATGGAAAAAGCTGGAGATAACCGACAGGAACTAGAAAAAGTACTTCGTCATTACCAACAAAGTCCTGCAGACAGTCTGAAATATAAAGCCGCTTGTTTCCTGATTGAGAACATGCCATACTATAGTTATCCGGTTGGCAAGCAACTGGATAACTATAAAACATACTTTAACTGGCTCCGGCATTACAGAAAAAAGACACCACGACAACTGTCTGACTCTATCCGACAGTTTTTCGGTCCCATCGGAGAACTGGAAAAGAAACAAGATATTCATGAAATAGACTCCGCCTACCTATGTCACAACATCGAATGGGCATTCAAAGTCTGGCAAGAACAACCATGGGGAAAGCATATCTCTTTCGCTACGTTTTGCGAATACATCTTGCCTTACCGGATAGAAGACGAACCGCTGAAATACTGGCGTGAAGAATATTACAACAAGTTTGATTCATTACTAATTCCTTTAAAGAATAGCAATTCTCCGGATAAAGAAAATCCCGTCGCAGTAGCTAACTACCTGATACAAAAGCTTCCGCACAAGTATCATCGCTACACGGGTATCTTCCCCTACTCTTTCGGACATGTCGGACCGGAACACGTACAATATCTTACCGGCTCATGCAGAGAAGTCACCGACTTCGCCGTTTATCTTTTCCGCGCACTGGGCATCCCCTGCGCAATCGACTTTATACCGGTACGCGGCAATGTGAATGCCAGTCACCTATGGGTAGTTTGTTGGGACAAGGATGGAAAAGAATATATGACAGACTTTCCAAGGGAACTATGGCCTACTGAAAAGAACTGGTGGCATGAACATGACGACAGTCCGAAAGTATATCGCTCTACTTTCAGCCTCAACCGCACACTGGCAGAAGAAACAGGCAATGACGGTGAAGAAATTTACCCGTTTTGGTCATTGCCAAAGTTTACAGACATTACCCATGTTTACGGTAGACATTATCTGGAACAAGTAAGAATCCCTGTTTCCAGACTTTACAACACTCCCACAAAAGGAAAAATAGCGTATCTATGCCTCAGCTACCGAAAAAGATGGATTCCGGTAGATCGTACTGTTTACAAGCGAGGACAACTAATTTTCAACAAACTACGCAAAGGAAGTGTAATGCGGATCGCTACCTATGAAAATAAAGAATTGGAAGTGATAGGAACTCCCGGATGTTTCCAGCAAGACGGAAGCCATGAGTACACCAATGTTTTTGATGGGAAAAGTTGGACTTCCTTTGATTACAAAGAATCCGAAGGAGGATGGGCAGGACTGGATTTAGGTGTACCTACCCAAATTGATAAAATAGTATATACGCCTCGTAACCGCGATAACTACATCCGTCCGGGAGATACATACGAACTTTTCTACTGTGATAAAGACTGGATATCAGCAGGTGAAATGCAGGCAACATCCGATTCTCTACATTACCAACAATTACCACAAAATGCCCTTTTATTATTATGTAATTATACCCGTGGAACTCAAGAACGCATATTTGTATATGAAAACGGTAGCCAAATATGGAAATAATGTATTCTTATTTCTCCGTATTTCTGATAGAACCAATAACAAGCATCTGGTATCCGGATGCTACATTCCGCATACCTTATCTATATTGTTTGTGCGGGCTGCTACTTATTGCTTTCCATTTGTTACACTGGCAAACGAAGATATACTTTTCATGGATTGACATATTGATATTCATTCCACTCGTCAGTAATGGGAACGACATCTTCAAATACCACATGGAAGGGCAAATAGGAACATTTCTTATATTCTATCTACTGTCAAAAACAGCAACGACAGAGAATCGTATCGCTAATCTACTAACCATATCCGGTTGTTTTCAGGTTTTTCTGATGCTGGCGCAATTCTTTGACTGCCTACCTTTCAACCATAGCATCTTTCCCATAACCGGCAGTTTCAAGAATCCGGGACCATTAGGAGGCTACCTGGCTATCAGCCTGATTGCCTCTATCGCCAACTATACGCACATGAAAAAAGGATGGCGAGAACTAAGCGTCTTAATTCTTCTCGCAGGCATCATATACTCCGACTCAAGGGCAACCTGGATAGCCACAATTTTTGCTTTGTCCTATATGGGTATGCAATACTGGAAAATACATCCCGCCAAACAATGGAGCATTGCACTACTTCTACTATTATTGACCGGTATATTTTCTCTTACTTTATACAAAACACAATCTGCAAAAGGACGTATAGAAATTTGGAAAGTCTGCCGCACAATGATTGGTGAACATCCTCTCACGGGATTTGGCTTCGGCGGGTTTCAACGTGAATACATGAATTATCAAACACATTACATCCAACAATCTCCTTCATCGGACAATCATAGACTATTGAATAACAACCGATATGCATTCAATGAGTTTCTCCATATTACCGTCGAACAAGGAATAATCGGATTATTTTCCTTTTTAAGCATCCTTATTTTACTGTATATCAAATACACCAAACAACACTCGGTATTATTTCCTTGTTTAATTACTTATATTCTGTTTTCCTGTTTTTCATACCCTAATGACATCTTCCTGTTATTTCTATTCTTTGCACTGCTATTAGGCAAACTATCCGCTGACACATTCCTCGTAATTCAAATAGAAAAATACCCTTTCACTATAATTGCTTTCACTATAATCATATCACTCACCGGAATAATAGGTAATAAATGGGTAAATAGAGAGTTAATCGAGAAATCCTTTTCCCGATTTTTCTACAGAGACGACTATAAGAGCCTAAGTTACATTCAACACCGTTATTCTTCCATCCAATATTCTTCCTCTTTTATCTTCCGATATGCACGCGTTCTTTTCTTGAAAAGAGAATATCAGTCGGCTATTCCTATTATAAAACAGGCTATCGGACTTTATCCTACAACCGACAAATACTGTGACTTGGCAACTTGTTATTTAGAAACTGGTAAATACAAAGAAGCAGAAAACGCCTTTTCAGATGCCATTGCAATGCTTCCGCATCATATCATCCCCCGCTATCAGCTATATCTATTATACAAAAAAACAGGAGAAAAAGACAAAGCCGATCACATAGCAAACAGCATCATACGGATAAAACCCAAAAACGACAATGAACATATCCGGGAGATTAAGAATCAACTCTTTAAGGAAGCGTTTTGAAATATTTTCGTCATATCCACTCCCACTTCCGGTTTTTTTCGTACTTTTACCCCTTGTTGGAAAGAAGTGCCTTTCGCAACCCTTGAGAACAGAAAAAGAAAAAACAATATATAAAATGAATCACAAATGGAATTATCGACCCATTACACCCGAACAGACAGAGACAAGCCGGACATTGGCCCAGGAATTAGGGATTAGCCCGATACTTGGACAACTTTTGGTACAGCGGGGAATAACGAAGGCAACGGATGCCAAGAAGTTTTTCCGCCCGCAGTTGCCCGACCTGCACGATCCGTTCCTGATGAAGGATATGGATATGGCAGTAGAACGTCTGAACAAGGCGATGGGAAAGAAAGAACGTATTCTAATTTATGGAGATTATGACGTAGACGGTACCACAGCCGTGGCGCTGGTCTACAAGTTTATCCAACAGTTCTATTCAAACCTTGATTATTACATACCCGACCGCTACAACGAAGGGTATGGCATTTCTAAAAAAGGAGTGGACTACGCTGCTGAAACCGGTGTGGGACTGATTATTGTACTCGACTGCGGAATAAAGGCAGTAGAGGAAATTACGTATGCCAAAGAAAAAGGCATTGACTTTATCATCTGTGACCATCATGTGCCGGATGACATTCTGCCGCCTGCCATAGCTATTCTGAACGCCAAACGTCTGGACAACACGTATCCGTACACTCACCTTTCCGGTTGTGGAGTCGGCTTCAAGTTTATGCAGGCGTTCGCCATTAGTAACGGCATCGAATTCCATCACCTGATTCCGTTGCTCGACATCGTAGCCGTGAGTATCGCATCGGATATCGTTCCGATTATGGGTGAAAACCGTATTCTCGCATACCATGGTCTGAAACAACTGAACAGTAATCCGAGTATCGGCATGAAAGCCATTATCGACGTATGCGGACTTTCTGAAAAGGAAATCACCGTCAGCGATATTGTTTTCAAAATCGGACCGCGCATCAATGCATCGGGACGTATTCAAAATGGGAAAGAAGCGGTGGACTTGTTGACGGAAAAAGATTTCTCGTCTGCGCTTGAGAAGGCCGGACAAATCAATCAGTATAACGAGACACGGAAAGACCTCGATAAAAGCATGACGGAAGAGGCGAACAAAATCGTCGCTAATCTGGACGGGTTAGCCGACCGCCGCTCTATCGTGCTTTATAACGAAGAATGGCACAAAGGGGTGATTGGTATCGTAGCTTCCCGCCTGACGGAAGTTTACTATCGTCCTGCCGTAGTACTGACCCGGACGGATGATATGGCAACCGGTTCCGCACGCTCTGTTTCCGGTTTTGATGTATACAAGGCGATTGAACATTGCCGCGACCTGCTGGAGAATTTTGGCGGACATACCTATGCTGCCGGATTGTCCATGAAAGTGGAAAACGTGGAAGCCTTCACCAAACGGTTCGAAGAATACGTCTCGCAGCACATCCTGCCGGAGCAAACCAGTGCTGTTATCGATATTGACGCCGAGATTGACTTCAGGGATATTTCTCCCAAGTTCTTCAATGACTTGAAAAAGTTCAATCCGTACGGCCCCGATAACATAAAGCCCATCTTCTGTACGCATCATGTCTATGATTATGGGACGAGCAAAGTGGTGGGACGCGACCAGGAACATATCAAACTGGAACTGGTTGACAATAAATCGAACAATGTGATGAATGGTATCGCATTCGGGCAAAGTTCGCACGTACGATATATCAAGACCAAACGTTCGTTCGATATCTGCTACACCATTGAAGAGAATACCCACAAACGTGGTGAAGTGCAACTACAAATCGAAGATATAAGACCGATTGAATAAGTATCAGGAGATATTAAGACAATACTGGGGATATGACTCTTTCCGCGATTTGCAGGAAGAGATCATTACCAGTATCGGTGAAGGCAAAGACACACTGGGACTGATGCCGACCGGTGGCGGCAAGTCCATCACATTCCAGGTCCCTGCCCTTGCCCAAGAGGGACTTTGCATCGTCATCACTCCTCTCATCGCCTTGATGAAAGACCAGGTGCACAACCTGCGCAAACGCGGTATCAAGGCTCTTGCCGTATATTCCGGTATGACACGGCAGGAGATTATTACCGCACTTGAGAACTGTATCTTCGGCAATTACAAATTCCTCTATATTTCTCCGGAACGTCTGGATACGGAAATATTCCGCATCAAACTCCGTTCCATGAAAGTCTCCATGATTACAGTAGACGAAAGCCACTGTATCTCACAATGGGGATATGATTTCCGTCCTGCTTACTTGAAGATAGCGGAAATACGGGAACTTTTGCCGGGTGTTCCGGTACTGGCACTTACCGCGACCGCCACCCCGGAAGTAGTAAAAGACATTCAAGCCCGCCTGAATTTCCATGAAGGGAATGTTTTCCGCATGAGCTTCGAGCGGAAGAACTTGGCGTACATCGTCCGCCAGACGGATAACAAGACCAAAGAATTATTGCATATCTTACAAAGGATTCCGGGCAGTGCCATTATTTATGTACGCAACAGGCGACGGACTAAAGAAATCACCGAGCTGCTTGTAAACGAAGAGATTACCGCCGATTTCTATCATGCGGGACTTGACAATGCCGTAAAAGACCTGCGGCAAAAGCGTTGGCAAAACGGCGAAGTACGTGTAATGGTAGCGACGAATGCCTTCGGGATGGGAATTGACAAACCTGATGTCCGTATTGTACTGCATCTCGATCTTCCCGATTCGCCCGAAGCCTATTTTCAGGAAGCCGGACGTGCGGGAAGAGATGGAGAAAAGGCTTACGCTGTCATCTTATATTCCAAATCGGACAAGACGACCCTACATAAGCGGATAGCGGATACATTTCCCGACAAGGAATACATACTCAATGTCTACGAACATTTGCAGTATTACTATCAGATGGCGATGGGAGACGGATTCCAGTGTGTCCGCGAATTCAATATCGAAGAGTTCTGCCGGAAATTCAAATATTTTCCGGTTCCGGTGGACAGTGCACTGAAAATACTGACCCAAGCCGGTTATCTGGAATATACGGACGAGCAGGACAATGCTTCGCGTATCCTGTTCACGCTCCGCCGGGATGAATTGTACAAGTTGCGCGAAATGGGACCGGAAACGGAAGCACTGATACAAACCATCCTCCGTTCGTACACAGGAGTGTTCACGGATTATGCTTATATCAGCGAAGCATCCCTGTCCATACGTACCGGGTTGACACGCGAGCAAATCTACAACATACTGGTGACACTGACCAAACGCCGTATCGTGGATTATATTCCTCACAAAAAGACACCTTATATTATATATACGCGCGAACGGCAGGAACTCCGTTTCGTACGTATCCCGCCTTCGGTCTATGAAGAGCGCAAAGTCCGCTATGAGGCGCGCATTAAGGCGATGGAAGAGTATGTCACTTCAGACAATATATGCCGCAGCCGGATGTTGCTCCGCTATTTCGGAGAGAAGAACGAACATAACTGCGGACAGTGTGATGTCTGCCTCAGCCGTCACGCGACAGACTCTCTATCCGAAGATTCTTTCGAGAAACTGAAACGTCAAATCATAGAGCTGCTTACTCAGAATCCGCTATCCCCAGTAGAAATAGCCTATCAGATAGCGGTGGAAAAAGAGGAAATAGCGGAAGTCATCCGTCATTTATTGGAAGAAGGCGCATTGAAGATGCAGGACGGAATAATACGTATTTCAAGATAAGTTATTACCTTTGCAGATAAACTCAAAAAAAAACATATCATGCCGAACTTTTTTAAATCTTTCTTCTCCGGAAAGTCTGAAACTCCGGAAAGCGAAAAGCAAAAAAACGACCGGAAAAGATTCGAGATTTTCAAATATGACGGTCTGCGTGCACAACGCATGGGACGTCCGGATTATGCCGTAAAATGTTTCACTGAAGCTCTTGCCATCGAAGAAGAGTTTGAAACAATGGGATATCTCAGCCAACTCTACATCCAAATAGGAGACACGGCAAAAGCACGCGAACTGTTGGAGAAAATGGCTGCAATGGAGCCGCACATCACCAACACTTTCCTGACATTAGCCTATGTATGTTTCATTCAGGAAGATTATCAAGCGATGGAAGAGGCTGCCAATAAGGCGATTGCCATCGAAGAGGGAAATGCCGTAGCGCATTATCTGTTGGGAAAAGCCCGTCAGGGACAGAATGACGACTTGATGACCATCGCCCATCTCACGAAAGCCATCACATTGAAGGATGATTTCGTTGAAGCCCGCCTGCTGCGTGCAGAAGCTCTCCTAAAGCTAAGACAGTACAACGAAATGATGGAAGACATAGACACCGTACTTGCCCAAAATCCGGAAGAAGAAACTGCCATACTACTGCGTGGAAAAGTGAAAGAAGCGAACGAACAGGCTGAAGAAGCGGAAGCGGACTACCAACTTGTTACGGAAATAAACCCTTTCAACGAACAGGCATATCTTTATCTGGGGCAACTTTATATCAACCAAAAGAAACTGACGGAAGCCATCGAACTGTTTGATGAAGCTATCGAACTGAATCCTGATTTCGCGGAAGCCTACAAGGAGCGCGGGCGTGCCAAACTGCTGAATGGAGATAAAGACGGCTCCGTGGAAGACATGAAGAAATCTTTGGAACTGAATCCGAAAGAAGAGGCCAGGCTGAACGGAGAATTCAAGAACCTTGGAACAAAGCCGGAAGCACTGCCGGGTATCTTCTAAATGTCCTTTTTATATATTTTAGGCAAGAAAACAAAAAAAGTATCGCTTTTTGTTTGCGTTTAACAGAAAAGTATTACTTTTGTCCCAAGAATTAAAAACCAAAGCAAAAAACAAAGACTCGTATGAGATCATTTACTTATGCATATTACTTCTTTTTTTACTTTTACTTTAGCAGCAAAGTAGAGCGGGAGTTTGTATGTATCAAGTGACAGTGATGCTTAAGGACAGAATAAAGAAATCAATCATATGAATCCCGCTCCGATACGGACGCGGGATTTTTTTATAATACATCGTCAAGACAATGAAAAAGATAGCTATTCAAGGAACACTCGGCTCTTATCACGACATCGCCGCACACAAATATTTCGAAGGAGAAGAGATAGAGCTAATCTGTTGCGCCACCTTCGAAGACGTGTTTACTTCGATACGAAGAGACAGCCAGGTTATCGGGATGCTCGCCATTGAGAATACGATTGCGGGCAGCTTGCTGCACAACAATGAGTTGCTGAGACAAAGCGGCACGCAAATTATCGGTGAATACAAACTGCGCATCTCGCACAGCTTCGTCTGCCTGCCCGACGAAAGTTGGGAAGACCTGACGGAAGTCAACTCCCACCCCATCGCCCTGATGCAGTGCCGCGATTTCCTGAACCAGCACCCGCAACTGAAAGTGGTGGAAGGCGAAGACACGGCACGCAGCGCAGAGACCATCAAGAACGGAAATCTGAAAGGACACGCCGCCATCTGCTCCAAAGCGGCCGCCGAACGCTACGGAATGAAAGTGTTGCAGGAGGGCATCGAGACAAACAAGCACAACTTCACCCGTTTCCTCGTTGTTGCCGACCCTTGGCAGGCGGACGAACTGCGGCAGCACCACGCCTCCACTACCAACAAGGCAAACATGGTGTTCACACTGCCGCACACGGAAGGCAGCCTGTCACAAGTGCTCTCCATCCTCTCTTTCTACAACATCAACCTCACCAAGATACAGTCGTTGCCTATTATCGGACGTGAATGGGAATATCAGTTTTATGTCGACGTGACCTTCAACGACTATCTGAGATATAAGCAATCCATTGCGGCAATCACTCCATTAACCAAAGAACTTAAATTATTAGGCGAATATGCAGAAGGAAAATCAAACGTATAAAATCGCTCCTGCCGAACGGCTGGCAAGTGTAAGCGAATACTACTTCTCAAAGAAGCTGAAAGAGGTAGCACAGATGAATGCGGAAGGAAAAGACGTTATCAGCCTGGGTATCGGCAGTCCCGATATGCCGCCTTCGGAAAAGACCATCGAAACATTATGCAACAATGCCCACGATCCGAACGGACACGGTTATCAGCCGTATGTGGGTATCCCCGAACTCCGCAAAGGTTTCGCTGCCTGGTATCAACGCTGGTACGGTGTGGAACTGAACCCAAATACGGAGATACAACCGTTGATTGGCTCGAAAGAGGGGATTCTTCATGTCACACTGGCTTTTGTCAATCCGGGCGAACAGGTATTGGTTCCGAATCCGGGCTATCCTACTTATACTTCTTTGAGCAAGATACTCGGTGCGGAAGTCGTCAATTATGATTTGAAAGAGGATGACGGCTGGATGCCCGACTTTGAAGCACTGGAGAATATGGATTTAAGCCGCGTGAAGCTGATGTGGACGAACTATCCGAATATGCCGACAGGCGCAAACGCAACTCCCGAACTATATGAACGTCTCGTCGACTTTGCCCGCCGGAAGAATATTGTGATTGTGAATGATAATCCGTACAGCTTTATCCTGAACGAAAAGCCTATCAGTATTCTGAGTGTGCTGGGAGCCAAAGAATGCTGCATCGAGTTCAATTCTATGAGCAAGAGCCACAATATGCCAGGCTGGCGTATCGGAATGTTAGCTTCGAACGCTGAATTCGTACAATGGATACTGAAGGTAAAAAGCAACATAGACAGCGGAATGTTCCGTGCCATGCAACTGGCAGCTGCAACAGCTCTGGAAGCAGAAGCAGACTGGTATGAAGGCAATAACGAAAACTACCGCAACCGTCGTCACCTCGCTGGTGAGATTATGAAAACATTGGGATGCACCTACGATGAAAAGCAAGTGGGAATGTTCCTTTGGGGGAAAATTCCCGCATCTTGCAAGGATGTAGAGGAACTGACGGAAAAAGTGCTGCACGAAGCAAGAGTGTTCATCACTCCGGGATTTATTTTCGGCAGTAACGGAGCAAGATATATCCGTATCTCCCTCTGTTGCAAGGATGCAAAATTAGCGGAAGCACTGGAAAGAATCAAAAGGATCTAGCCGCTTCCCACAACCAATAATCATCTAGTATAAAAGTAAAAACGAATAAGAATATGGAACTCGAATCAATTTTATTACCGGGCATTGAAACTAAAAGACCGATTGTCATTGCCGGCCCATGTAGTGCAGAGACTGAAGAACAAGTGATGGATACAGCCAAGCAATTGGCAGCTAAAGGACAAAAGATATTCCGCGCAGGAATCTGGAAACCGCGCACCAAACCGGGTGGTTTCGAAGGAGTCGGCGTAGAGGGTCTTGCTTGGCTGAAAGAGGTGAAGAAAGAAACGGGAATGTATGTTTCTACCGAAGTAGCAACAGCCAAACACGTCTACGAAGCCTTGAAGGCTGGTATCGATATTCTTTGGGTAGGCGCACGCACCACCGCCAACCCTTTCGCCGTACAGGAAATAGCTGACGCACTAAAAGGTGTTGACATCCCTGTATTAGTCAAGAATCCCGTTAATCCGGATCTTGAACTATGGATTGGAGCTTTGGAACGTATCAACAACGCAGGTCTGAAACGTTTGGGTGCTATCCATCGCGGTTTCAGTAGCTACGATAAGAAGATTTACCGTAATCTTCCTCAATGGCACATTCCTATCGAACTGCGCCGTCGCATTCCTAATCTCCCGATTTTCTGTGACCCGAGCCACATCGGCGGCAAACGTGAACTGATAGCTCCTCTTTGCCAACAAGCGATGGACTTGAATTTCGACGGTCTGATTGTAGAAAGCCACTGCAATCCTGATTGTGCGTGGAGCGATGCCTCGCAACAGGTGACGCCGGATGTGCTCGACTACATTCTCAATCTACTGGTTATCCGTACCGAAACTCAATCTACAGAAAACTTGAGCCTGTTGCGTAAACAGATTGACGAATGTGACGACAACATCATCCAAGAACTAGCCAAGAGAATGCGTGTCGCCCGCGAAATCGGTACATTCAAGAAAGAGCACAACATCACTGTACTACAAGCCGGACGTTACAATGAAATTCTCGAGAAACGCGGAATGCAGGGAGAGCAATGTGGTATGGATGCAGAATTTATGAAGAAAATCTTCGAAGCTATCCACGAAGAATCTGTTCGTCAGCAGATGGAAATTATCAATAAGTAGTCAGATAGTTGACTACTTGCTACTAAACAAATAGGAATATGAGAATATTAATCCTCGGAGCCGGAAAAATGGGCTCCTTCTTTACTGATATTTTGAGCTTTCAACACGAGACGGCCGTATATGACGTCAACCCGCACCAATTGCGTTTTGTCTACAACACGTATCGTTTCACTACATTAGAGGAGATTAAGGAATTCGAACCGGAACTGGTTATCAATGCCGTTACAGTAAAGTACACGTTGGATGCTTTCCGCAACGTATTGCCCGTACTGCCCAAAGACTGTATCATCAGTGACATTGCCTCTGTAAAAACAGGACTGAAGAAGTTTTATGAAGAAAGCGGTTTCCGTTATGTTTCCAGTCACCCGATGTTTGGTCCGACTTTCGCCAGTCTCAGCAACTTGAGCAGCGAGAATGCGATCATCATCAGTGAAGGCGACCATTTGGGAAAGATATTCTTCAAAGACCTCTATCAGACGTTGCGACTGAATATTTTCGAATATACATTCGACGAGCATGACGAGACAGTAGCCTACTCGCTTTCCATTCCGTTCGTCTCGACTTTCGTATTTGCTGCCGTAATGAAACATCAGGAAGCTCCGGGAACTACGTTCAAGAAACATATGGCTATCGCCAAAGGTCTGCTGAGTGAAGACGACTACCTGCTTCAGGAAATCCTGTTCAATCCACGTACTCCGGGACAAGTGACCAATATCCGTACCGAGCTGAAAAACCTTCTCGAAATCATCGAGAATAAGGACGCGGAAGGGATGAAAAAGTATCTGACGAAGATTCGGGAGAAGATTAGATAATCCGCAACCGATATAGGTAAGATTTAATCATCCCCTGCAAAAAAGTTCTTTGCAGGGGATTTTTTTATATGTACCTTTGCATCCGCAAAAACGGATTCACAGGAGAAAAGAAGAATGATAGATCAAGTTACCATCGACCGGATATTGGACGCGGCACAGATAATGGATGTCGTCTCGGACTTTGTCACTCTGCGCAAACGCGGTGTCAACTACGTCGGCTTGTGTCCATTCCATAGTGACAAGACACCTTCTTTTTACGTTTCGCCCGCCAAAGGGCTTTGCAAATGCTTCGCCTGCGGCAAGGGTGGAAACGCAGTGCACTTTATCATGGAACACGAGCAGATGTCTTATCCCGAAGCACTGAAATACCTTGCCAAGAAATACAATATTGAAATCAAGGAACGGGAGCTGAGCGATGAAGAGAAGTTTGTGCAGAGCGAACGTGAAAGTATGTTTATTGTCAATAACTTCGCACGCGACTACTTTCAGAACATACTGAAAAATCATATAGACGGCCGCAGCATCGGTATGGCTTACTTCCGCAACCGTGGTTTCCGGGATGATATTATCGAGAAATTCCAATTAGGATACTGTACCGACAACCATGATGCTTTCTCCAAAGAAGCGTTACAGAAAGGATACAAGAAAGAGTATTTAGTCAAAACCGGACTTTGCTATGAGACAGACGACCACCGTTTGCAGGATCGTTTTTGGGGACGTGTCATTTTCCCTGTACATACTCTTTCCGGCAAAGTCGTGGCTTTCGGCGGACGTGTACTTGCCAGTGCCACCAAAGGTGTAAAAGTCAAATATGTCAACTCTCCAGAATCGGAGATTTACCATAAGAGTAACGAATTATACGGTATATACTTCGCCAAACAGGCAATTGTGAAACAAGACCGTTGTTTTTTAGTCGAGGGCTATACGGATGTTATTTCCATGCATCAATCCGGTATAGAAAACGTGGTAGCTTCTTCGGGAACGGCTCTTACACCGGGACAAATCCGTATGATTCATCGGTTTACCAATAATATGACTGTGCTCTATGACGGCGACGCTGCTGGTATAAAGGCTTCTATCCGAGGCATTGATATGCTGCTTGAAGAAGGCATGAATATCAAAGTTTGTCTGCTGCCCGATGGCGACGACCCGGACTCTTTTGCCCGCAAACATAACTCTACGGAATTCCAAGCCTTCATATCGGAGCATGAGACGGACTTTATCCGCTTCAAGACCAACTTGCTGCTGGAAGATGCCGGAAAAGATCCTATCAAACGGGCAGAGCTGATCGGCAACTTGGTACAAAGCATCTCCGTCATACCAGAAGCGATTGTACGGGATGTCTATATCAAAGAATGTGCCCAATTATTGCATGTAGAAGATAAATTGCTGGTATCGGAAGTTGCCAAAAGACGGGAAACGCAAGCGAAGAAACGGGCTGAACAGAGTGAACGCGACCGCCGGATTGCCCAAAGAACGGCTTCAATGGTCCAGCAAGGTCAGCAAGGCGAAGCAAATGGAAATGCCCCTATGCCTGATGGTGATGTTCCATTGCCAGTGGAGGTTGCTGATGCCGGATATGCAGAAACGCCTTTTCCGCCACAAGAAGATAACTATGCTTCATTTATTCCACAAGAAGGAAAAGAGGGACAAGAGTTCTATAAATTCGAACGACTGATATTGCAGGCTGTAGTCCGTCATGGTGAGAAAGTCATGTGCAACTTGACTGACGAAGAGGGTAATGAAATCCCTGTGACCGTCATAGAATATATTATCAACGACTTGAAGGAAGATGATCTGGCTTTCCATAACCCGTTACACCGCCAAATGTTGTCGGAAGCTGCCGCACATATGCATGACCCCAATTTCATTGCAGAACGCTATTTTCTGGCGCATCCCGATCCGGTTATCAGCAAACTGAGCGTAGACTTGATTAATGTACGTTATCAGCTTAGCAAATATCATTCCAAGTCACAGAAGATTGTGACAGATGAAGAACGGCTTTACGAACTGGTTCCGATGCTGATGATTAACTTCAAATACGCAATTGTAACGGAAGAGTTAAAACATATGCTCTATGCTTTACAAGACCCCGCCCTTGCACATGATAATGAGAAGTGCGATTCGTTAATGCAACGCTATAATGAACTGAGAACAGTACAAAACATTATGGCAAAACGATTAGGGGACAGGGTCGTACTGCGATAATTCTTCCCCGATGCCGGACACTCTCTTCCCCCGGTACCGGACAGAAATCACGTTTCCAATAAGTGTCTCTCTACAAAGTTCCGTGTTGAATCAGATTCATAAACTCCTCACGTGTCTTTGCCTGATTGAAAGCGCCTGTAAAGTCTGAAGTAGTAGTAATGGAGTTTTGTTTTTCTACACCGCGCATTTGCATGCACATATGCTTTGCTTCCACTACGACCATTACTCCTAATGGATTCAATGTTTCCTGAATACATTCTTTGATTTGCAGCGTCATGCGCTCCTGCACCTGCAGACGGTGAGAGAAAATATCGACTACACGGGCAATCTTACTTAACCCGGTGATATAGCCGTTAGGGATATAAGCCACGTGAGCCTTTCCGTAGAACGGCAGCATGTGATGTTCGCAAAGAGAGAAGAAATCAATGTCCTTCACAATCACCATCTGGCTATATTCTTCCTGAAATTTAGCAGACTGAAGCACTTCGTGAGGATCCATATGATAGCCCTTTGTCAGACTCAACATCGCTTTAGCCACCCGTTCGGGAGTTTTCAACAATCCTTCCCGTTCGGTATCCTCACCCAACAAAGTTATAATACTGTGATAATGACTTTTCAACTCTTCCAGATTCGGAGAGATAATTTCTTCTTTTCCTAACATGATAGATTTATAAAGGGATATTTATCTGGTCTCTTACAATAGAAACCTCTTTAAACACACCGGTAGCTTTCAACCGACGCATCATTGCGTCCGCTTCTTCAATGCTCCGGAAATCACCCACACGGCAAAGCCAACGGGGCGGAGTGAAGGAAGTATATATCGGCAATTCCGGAAAATACTCTTTGATACGTGAAGCCACATGATAAGCATCATTCTTCGCCTGACGGGTATTGTTACCCGCATACGCCTGTATCCTGTACCCGGAAGCCTTTATTACTTTATGTTCACCTGTCGCAGGACGCTCCACACCAATCAGAGCACCAATACGGGGGTCTTGATGAATAGTCACTTTCCCCTGCCCCGGCACTGTACGTTCCAAGCTTTTGACAATGTTCTGTGCTTGTATGCCGACACCTGCCAAGACCAACAATAAAGTAAGTAAAGCTAGTTTTCTCATTACAAATAATTATTAGGCACGGACCGTGAAATCCGTGCCTGAAATAAGTTTTAATTATGCGTTAAATGCATCAATGATACCTTTGAAATCAGATACTTTCAGAGCAGCGCCACCAATCAAACCACCGTCAACGTCCGGATTAGCAAACAGTTCTTTAGCGTTAGAAGGCTTGCAGCTACCACCATAAAGGATAGAAGTATTGTCTGCGATTTCTTTACCATACTTGTCAGCAACGATTGAACGGATGAAAGCGTGGATTTCCTGAGCTTGTTCAGGAGAAGCTGTTTTTCCCGTACCGATAGCCCAAACCGGCTCGTAAGCCAATACAATCTTAGAGAAGTCTTCGGCAGACAGAGAGAATACAGATTCCATCTGAGCAGCTACCACTTCATTCTGCTTGTTAGCTTCGCGTTCTTCCAATACTTCGCCAATACAGAAAATCGGAGTCAGACCGTTAGCCAAAGCCAATTTCACTTTTTCTTCGAGGATAGCAACTGTTTCGCCATAGTAAGCACGACGTTCAGAGTGACCCAGGATTACATATTTAGCCCCGGTAGAAGCAACCATCTCAGCAGAAACTTCACCTGTATATGCTCCTGATACTTTGTCAGCACAGTTTTCAGCACCTACACCGATCTTAGCAGCGTGTACCAACGGAGTAACAGAAGCCAAGTGGATAAACGGAGTACAGATGATTACATCACAGTTAGGCTTTTCGTTAGCCAATGCTTCGTTCAATTCTTTAGCCAAAGCGATACCCTCCTGAAGGGTTTTGTTCATTTTCCAGTTTCCTGCAACAATGTTCTTTCTCATTTTGTTTTCTTTATTTAAAGGGTTAATAAATTTACTATTCTCTTATTTACGATTTACTATTTATAACGGACTTCCGTTCTCTGCGACGAACAACCAGGATATCCAGTCCCAATACCAACAGCAATGGAATGATGAACCACAAAAATACATATCCCACGGTGTGGACGTCGCTCACCATCTTCTGCTGTCCCAACGACAGATTTTCCAGTTTGCCGGTCAGCACATATTCATCCGGTATATCCTCGTCACTCCATTTATTCAGAATCGTCCCGTTCTTTATCAACATCAATCCCGGGTTGGAGCGTACCATCGTCTTCAACGTTATATCATCCATCTGGCAGAAAGGATATTCCGCTCCGGTCTTATCCTTCCACAGTTCTATCTGTTCCTCAGGTGAAGAAGTCAGGCAATAGAACTTATAGCCATGCTCCACCGAGTAATCGTATATTTCGTTAATCAGGTCGATATTACTGTCGTCCGCTTCTTCAATCCGATGGGCAACCAACAGGAAAGTATATCCCATATCAGTCAATACCTCTTCCGTTATATCGTCTCCCGTGCGCAGGTCCGTCATAGAGAAATCATGGATAGGCGGTTCATATCCTTTCTCTTTGAGTTTGGTACGTGTGTCGACAAATGTCCACGTACTGTCCGGATAGTTATCCAGCGTAAACTCTTTCTTTTCCCCATTCTTCTCTAAAATAAAGATACTTTCATATACACTTGGTTTTGCTCCTTCGGGCGTTGTCATTCCCTCCGGAATATTCTTTCCTATCTTGTAGGGGCGAAAGTCTAAAACAGGCAAACGGTCCAAGCAATAGAATGACAGGGAAAATACAAAGAAGAGTGTATATAAGGAAACCAGCCATGCCATTTTCACACTGATAAAGCGGATCAGCATCGTTCTGTAACGGAATGCTGCGATTGCAGCAAGTAACAGTATGACATTCTTGCCGAATGTTTCCCAATTCGTCAATATCCAGGCATCACCGAAACAACCGCAGTCTGCAACCGGATCGAAGATTGCAAGATACAGAGTCAACGGTGTCATGACAATCATCAACATCAACGCCAATGAAGAGGCCAATGTTCTCCGCGTACCAAAGAACAGGGAGATGCCGACAAAAAACTCAATGGCGGATAGCGTAATGCCCCCCAACAGAGGGAAAAATGAAGGAAACCAGGAAGCCATGCCGAATGCAGTCAGATAATCCTGTATCTTATACTGGAAACCCAGCGGATCAACTGCCTTCACAAACCCGGAGAAAATAAACGAAGCCGCTAAAAGAAAGCGACTGGTATTTGCTACCACTCCCTGAATGATATGTAGGTTCTTATCCTTCAAATTCTATCTTTATGAGTCCGAAAACAGAGTAATTTATCATATCCATGTAATTGGCATCGATTCCCTCAGACACCAATGTATTGCCGGACAGGCTTTCAATCTGCTTGGTACGGTATATCTTCATCAAAATCAAGTCCGTGTAAGAGCTGACACGCATACTCCGCCAAGCCTCGTCATAGTCATGATTTTTGGCAAGCATCAGTTCTAATGCTTCTTTAGCGTATTTATCATATAAAGCCATCGCTTCTTCATTACTGATATCGGCAGATTCGGCATAGCCCAACTCCAACTGGATAAGTCCGATAATTCCATAGTTGACAATTGCGATAAATTCAGCACGGATTCCTTCATCAATCAAGGTCACTCCCTTAGTTTCGATACTACGGATCCGGTTGGCTTTGATAAAAATCTGGTCAGTCACAGAAGCCGGACGCAGGATACGCCACGCAGACCCGTAATCGTGCAGCTTCTTGGAAAATAAGTCACGGCACAAAGCGATGACATGTTCAAATTGTTGCTTGGTATCTTTCATCTTCTTCCAAATAGTGCGCAAAGGTAACAATAATTAAGTAAAAACAGAAAGAGGGCACTCTAAATTATATTAAAGTGCCCTCTTCCAAAGCTATTGTATTACTGTTTTATAAGCAAGCGGGTTATGAACAACGCAAAACCTGTCCGATACGCAAAGTTGTAGTCGGTTTGATACGGTTCAATTTACAAAGTGTGCTGACCGACACTCCACGCAATTTGGCAATGCGTGATAAAGTATCTCCACTCTTCACCTTATGATAGCGGATTGCTCCATCGGCTACCTGAGTATCATGTGAGCCTGCGCGTTTCACGCCTTTTGTCTTTCTGAACGTATAAGTATCGGCAACAATATCTTGTTTCGGGAAGTCGAACATATAAACCGGATTGATTGCAATTCCCAAGAAACGGGTTTCAAAATGCAGGTGCGAACCGGTAGAGCGTCCCGTATTGCCCCCCAAACCAATAACCTCTCCTGCTTTCACTAATTGGTTTTCTTCAACCAATTGTTTGGACAAGTGTCCATATACAGTCTCCAAGCCATTATCATGACGGATAACGACATATTTACCATATCCTCTCCGCTCGTATTTTACGATACGCACTTTACCGTCAAAAGCTGCCACAATAGTATCCCCGATGTTCACTTTCAAGTCAAGTCCATTGTGCATTCTTCTCCAACGGGGTCCGAAAGGTGAAGTAATTTTCGTGCTCGAAGTCGGCATATGGAAGCCTGTCAGGTCGATAGTGTAAGTTTCAGGGATAATAGCATTTCCATAAGTATGTACATACTGGTTGTTCCAGTTAGGATAAAGACTTAGGGCAGGGTATTCGGACTGTTCGGCGCGGATTTGCTTTTGCAATGCCAAAGAGTCTACAGATTTTAATTTTTTGTCTATCGGTGCCTGGCGGGCAATCAGGTCTTGAGAGAAAGAGCTCAGACTAACCATAGCCGCTACGGCCACCAATCCAGTTTTAATAATGCAATTGAAATTCATTCGTTCTTTGTCAATTCATTTAATATTCATCGTTTGCATACAGGTAGTCAAATGTCGCCTGTTTGTAATCGAATATCTCTTCCGGTTTAAAAAATCTCTTTAATTCAATAGCTGCAGTCTCCGGTGAATCGGAAGCATGAACTATATTCTCTTGAAAACTCATGCTGTAATCCCCACGAATGGTTCCCGGGGCAGCCAGACGTCCATTAGTTGGTCCTGCCAACGTACGGACCGTTTGAATAGCATCCACACCCTCAAAACAACAAACAACAACAGGAGCTGTCATCATTGAATCTTTCACACGTTGAAAGAACGGTTTACCACTGAGGTGGGCATAATGTTCGCTTAGCAATTCATCTGTCAGTTGCATCATCTTCATGCCGGCCAACCGCAATCCTTTACGTTCGAAACGATGAGTAATCTCACCAATCAGTCCCCGTTGTAGGGTACACGGTTTTAAAATGACCAGCGTTTTTTCAAGCATAATACTCGACTTTTCAAATGGTTAAACGATACATTTACTAAAAAATTCCTCCAAAGGTAGTATTTTCCTACGAAACAACAAGGGAGTTATTAACTATTTTTCAGATGATTAGCAACAAGAGAGAAAAGGAATGAGTCTTTAACCCCCTATGAATAGGAGAGATAAGAGCCAAATATGTTATGCAACACATTTACGCAAACAAGCCGCATGTTTAACCGTTTTTCAACTAATGGCAGCCCAGTTAACATTCGTTTTCCGCAGGGATTTGAGTTGCCGCCATAGTATTTCATTCTCCGGATTCTGTGCCGCAGGGTCTTGCTCTACAATCTCTTCAGCTATAGCACGTACGTATTGCAGCAGTTGCCCGTCACGGGCAATATCGGCAATCTTCAAGTCGAAAGCCACACCGCTCTGCTGGGTTCCTTCGAGGTCGCCGGGACCGCGCAGTTTCAGGTCGGCCTCCGCTATTTCAAAGCCGTCATTGGTACGTACCATGATTTCAAGCCGTTTACGGGTGTCTTCGGTCAGTTTATAGTTGGTCACCAGGATACAATAAGACTGGTCGGCGCCACGCCCTACCCGACCGCGCAACTGGTGCAACTGCGAGAGTCCGAAACGTTCGGCATTTTCAATAATCATCACCGAAGCGTTAGGCACGTTCACTCCTACTTCGATTACTGTCGTAGCTACCATTATCTGTGCTTTTCCCGAAATGAAAAGTTGCATCTGCTCGTCTTTTTCGGCTGCTTTCATTTTGCCGTGCACCTTGCAGACCGTACATTTGGGAAATTCTTCAAGAATATACCGGTAGCCTTCTTCAAGATTCTTCAAATCAATCTTTTCGCTCTCCTTTATTAAAGGATAAACGATATAAACCTGACGTCCTTCGTCAATTTGCTTCTGTACAAAACGGTACATGCTCTCACGGCGGTTGTCAAACTGATGGACGGTGGTTATCGGTTTCCGGCCGGGGGGAAGTTCGTCAATAACGGAAACATCCAAGTCTCCATACAGGGTCATTGCCAGTGTACGGGGAATGGGCGTCGCAGTCATAACAAGCACATGCGGCGGTTGGTTATTCTTGCTCCAAAGGCGGGCGCGTTGCGCCACACCAAAACGATGCTGCTCGTCAATGACGACAAAACCCAATGAAGAGAAATTGACAGTATCCTCAATGACGGCATGCGTACCTATCAGAATATGCACGTCTCCTGTCAGCAGACCGGTAAGGATGCTTTCCCTTCTTTTTCCTTTGACGGAACCGGTCAGCAGTTCGACTCGGATATCCATTCCGAAAAGCAGTTCCTTTATCGTTTCATAATGCTGGTTTGCCAGAATTTCGGTAGGTGCCATCATACACGCCTGATAACCATTATCCAAGGCAAGCAGCATGCTCATCAAGGCAACGAGCGTTTTCCCGCTACCTACATCCCCCTGCAAAAGACGGTTCATCTGCCGTCCGCCGCCTACGTCGTTGCGAATTTCTTTCAATACCCGTTTCTGCGCCCCTGTCAGTTGAAAAGGCAGGTTCTTTGTATAAAACGTATTGAATATGTCGCCTACTTTCTCAAAGATATAGCCGCGGTATCTCCGTTGTCTGTCTTTGGCATAGCGGAGGATATTGAGCTGTACATAAAACAGTTCCTCGAATTTAAGACGATACTGCGCCCTGCGAAGCAAGTCAGGGTTTGTCGGGAAGTGGATATTCCGAAGAGCTTCCGTGAGCGGCATCAAATGATGTTCCGCCAATAGTTTGGGAGAAAGCGTTTCGGGCAGAGGTTCCTGTATCTGCTGAATCACAACCGCCATCATCTTCTCAATCGCGTGAGAGTTGAGGAAGCTGCGTTTCATTTTCTCCGTCGTATTATAATAAGGTTGCAGACCTACGGAAGAAAGTTTCAGGTCATCCGTCTTGTCCACATCGGGGTGAGCTACATTGATACGCCCGTTGAAAACGGTCGGTTTGCCGAAGATGATATATTCTTCGTGAAGTTTATATTTGCCCAGGATATACTTTATCCCTTGAAACCACACTAAATCCACTACGCCCGTACCGTCCGAGAAATGAGCGGTAAGACGTCGTTGACGCCCTTCGCCAATGGTCTCGAAACCGAGGATTTCTCCTTTCAGCTGGATATACGGCATATTACCATCTATTTCGTGAATGTAATAGATGCGGCTCCGGTCAACGTATTTGTAAGGGAAGTAATAAATTAAATCGTGCAAGGAGTATATTCCCAGCTCCTTGTTTAATACGGCAGCCTTCTGTGGCCCTACCCCGGAGATGAATTTTATGTCGCGTGTGACTAAATCGAACATTTACAACAGAGCACTCCCCACTTTCAAGTCGAAAGGGGTTGTTATTTTTATATTTTCACGATTACCTTCTGCCAGATATACAGGTATGCCCATTGCCTCCACCACTGAGGCATCATCCGTAAAGAACGGTGTAAACTCCTGCGCATAAGCCCGTTTCAGCAGTTCAGTTTCAAAGACTTGAGGGGTCTGCACCAGTTTATAATCATTGCGGCTGACTGTTTCACTGCCGTCATCCGTCAGATGACGCAACGTCTCCACTACATCAACCACCGGAATCACAGCTTTCTGCTCTTCCGCCAAATCATAGCAACGTTGAATCACCTCTACCGAGACAAACGGGCGGACACCATCATGCACTCCCACCAGTCCGGGTTCCCGCACCAATGCCAAACCATTCTTTACCGAATGGAAACGCGTCCCTCCACCATCGGCAATCAGATGCTCTACGTCAAAGCCGTGTTCTTCGCAGAGCTGTCTCCAGAAGCCCTGCTGCTCTTTGGGAAGCACTAATATAATCTGGAGTGAAGCGTCATACTTCCTGAATACTTCCAGCGTATGCATCAACACAGGTTTACCGCCGATAGGAAGGAACTGCTTCGGAAGCTCACTCCCCATTCGCAAGCCCTTTCCACCGGCGACAATAATTACAGATTTCTTCATGGACAGGCAGCTTAGTGTTTTACGCACATCGCCTCTACCAGTTCTTCCACCTTTTCTTTACCTACCAACAGGTCAACGATAGTCAAAGCAAACTCCATGGTAGCGCCCGGTCCCATTCCCGTAATGATGTTTCCGTCACGGACAACGTGTTCATTGGCACATTCCGCACCTTCCAGATATTGTTCGAAACTCGGATAACATGTCGCTTTCTTGCCTTTCAGCAGCCCCAGTTTGCCCAATACCATCGGAGCCGCACAAATGGCAGCGACAGGTTTGCCTTTTCCGGCAAAGTCAAGGATTAGCTTACGCAACCCTTCGTGCTTGTCGAGCGTAGCTGCTCCCGGCATTCCCCCCGGTAAGAACAAAAGTTCAGCATCGAAGAAATCGCAATTCACAAAATTGATGTCACAAAAAACGGACACGTCATGTGCGCCTACTACAATTTCGTCCGGAGTGACAGATACGATTTTTACGTTCAGTCCGGCACGTCTCAGTATGTCAATAGTGGTAAAGGCTTCGATTTCTTCAAAACCATCTGCAAAAAATGCGTACACAGTTCCCATAATGCTATCTATTTTGGTTAATGATACTTCTATCTCAAATTAAAGTAATACGTAATTGTTCCCGTTTGATTCGTCACCCCGTCCACTGCTTCAAAACGAGCTTTCTTAGCTGCATCCAAAGCTGCCTTACGCAAAGTCCGGTCAGAGGTATTCGTCAAAGAGAGATTCACACTGGTTCCTACCACTAATCCCGCCGGGTTTACGGTGATATTCACCACAACACGTCCTTCCTCGCGTACATTACATTCCGGTTTCGGCAAACGAGTACCTGCACCTAAAGAACGTCCGCCAAGGTCAAATGTTCCCTCACCACCTGTTCCTGTTTTCGCTCCGGTAAAAGAATTACCATCTTTACTACCTTGGGTTCCCGTACCACTGGTTGCCGTACCTTTATTACCCGTCATTTGCGCTCCTTTTCCGAACGCACCGGATACTCTCTTTTTAGCGGTCTCTTCGGCAGCTTTACGTTCACGCTCCGCTTTTTCCTCCGCCAGTCGTTTCGCTTCCGCAGCTTTTTCCGCTTCCGTTTTTTCCGGCTTCTTCACCGGTTCTTTCGGCTTGACTACCTCTTTGGGTTTCACCGTTTCTTTTTTCGGTTCTTCCGTCTTAGGTTTCAGGGTTACTGTTTCCTCTTCGGTCTGCGTCAATAAATCCTGTTCGGAAGGAAGTTCCGGTTCAGTCTCCGCGGGTGCTGCCGCATCTTCATCCATAATATCCACATCTACCAGAGAGGGATCATCAAAACCATTTGCTGCGTCTACATCTCCCATCATCACAGGCACTCCGCCTGCATCCTCGTCCGGCCGGGGAACGGTAAAGCTCACCAGAATCAAAAGAGCAATCACTGCCACGTGTACCAACAATGTACCCAGCACTCCTATGTATTCACCCTTTTTTCTTCTGTCCATTGTTCCTTATTTGTTTTCAGGCGGGCGCGTAGCCAGCACCATCTTAAAATGATTCTCGTTTGCGATGTTCAGCACCCGCACAATCTCGCGGTAAGGTACTGATTCATCCGCATACAATGCCACATACATTTCAGGTTCCTTCTCTGCACAACTCTGCAAGAATGATGTCAAATCATTCAATGCCACCGGTTGCTCCTTCTCGTTGCCGAAAGCGGCATAGAAATTCAAGTCCTTATCAATAACGACTCTTGTCAGCGGTTTCGCCGAGGTCTGTTGCTTGCCTTGCGGCAACAGCACTTTTATAGCATTGGGCGACACCACCGTAGAGGTTATCATAAAGAATATCAGCAACAGGAATATGACGTCCGTCATGGAAGCCATGCTGAAATTGGGCGATATTCTATTTCTTCTTTTTAATCCCACTTTATAAATGATTAGTGGTTAGCGATTCATGATTAACGTTCTCGGTTACTTTCCCCACTTTTACGCAGGTTCTCTTTCAGCCTTTATGTGGGCTCGTTCAGCAAGTCCATGAATTCCATCGTGCGAGACTCCATCTTGTTCACCACACGGTCTACAAGCATCACCAGATAGTTATAGGCAAACATGGCAATGATACCGACAATCAGACCACCGACCGTAGTAATCATAGCTTCGTAGATACCGCCGGAAAGCAATGTGATGTCAATATTCCCGCTTCCCGCGTTCGCCATTTCGTAGAATGCACGCACCATACCGGTCACCGTTCCGAGGAATCCGAGCATCGGGGCGCCGCCGGAGATGGTGGCCATCACCGTCAGTCCTTTTTCAAGTTTCGCCACTTCGATGTTACCGACGTTCTCAATGGCAGCCTGCACGTCGTTGATAGGACGGCCCAGACGACTGATACCCTTTTCTATCATACGTGCCGACGGGGTGTTCATCGTACGGCAATAGTTAATGGCAGCTTTGATTTCACCGCTATGGATATAGTCTTTTATCCGTTCCATAAACATGGGGTCTTCCTTTCCTGCCTTACGAATCATATAGTTACGTTCGAAAAGAATATAGAAACAAACAACGGACAGCACGCCCAGCACAAGCATAATCCACCCACCCTTGACAGCCATATCAAGCATATCCATTTCGGAAGCATTCACCTTTGTCAGGACAGGATTGGCGGTGGCCAGCGAGTCGGCCATATTCATAGCCCCTTGGAGTAACAAAATCATTGCATTCATCAGCGTAGACAGTTTTTATATTCCTGAACGGTGCGTTCCAGTCCCAAGTACAGTGCATCGCTAATCAATGCATGACCGATAGAAACTTCGTCCACCCAAGGAATGTTCTTATAGAAATAGTTTAAATTCACAAGGTTCAAATCGTGTCCGGCATTCAAGCCGATGCCCAGTTTGCGGGCAGCCTTGGCAGCTTCGATAAAAGGAGCGATAGCTGCTTCAGGATTCTTCGGATAGTCCGTCGCATACGGTTCCGTGTAAAGTTCTACACGGTCGGCTCCTGCTTTTGCCGCATATTCCACCATTTCGGTGTCGGCAGCCACAAAAACAGAAGTGCGGATACCTGCACTGTTGAACTGGTCGAGAACTTCGGTCAGAAATTCCAAGTTGGCTTTCGTATCCCACCCGGCATTGGAAGTAATCTGCGAAGGGGCATCGGGAACCAAAGTCACCTGATGTGGTTTCACCTTCAGCACCAGGTCTATAAACTCCGGAGACGGATAGCCTTCGATATTGAATTCCGTCCGCAACAATGGGCGCAAAGCATATACGTCAGAATGGCGGATGTGACGTTCGTCGGGACGCGGATGAACAGTGATGCCATCCGCTCCAAAAGATTCACAATCAAGTGCCACCTTCACCACATCGGGAACGTTTCCGCCACGGGCATTTCTCAGTGTGGCAATCTTATTTATGTTTACACTTAATTTAGTCATAATTCTACTGTTAATTTGGCGCAAAAATACAAAGAATTCACGAAAATACGACATAGATTGAAGAAATAAAGTAGCACACATCATGCAAATCGATCCTTATCCGTACATTCGCCAAGCACCGGACTATCGAAAAGAAATATCAAAGAACTTTAAGAGCCTGTTTAAATTTTCCTGAGATTATGTTAGATAGGCTTTACCGACCT
>ERZ777306.246-NODE-246-length-112733-cov-21.550454_pt1 | contig 112733 bp, 120 predicted proteins | sample MGYA00374966_ERZ777306 | MGnify/ENA primary metagenome ERZ777306 (study PRJEB29329, sample SAMN06343882) | mouse gut metagenome | isolation source: Mouse cecum | place: Austria: Vienna | collected 2014-11-15 ...
GGAACGGTGGCTCAATGGTTGGTGGAAAGGGTGGTCAGCCTAAGCAAAATACTCAATCAAAACGAGCACAAGTAGTACAAACCGCCCTATCTGATAGAATCTAGTTCTAACTTCATATCGGCGTCTATTCCATACGACATTTGACCGTCTGGTACTGTTTTCCGGACTTTGGCGAGAGCGCGAATTGCTCGAAAACCATTGCAAAATCATTGATTTCTTCAGTATTGCTCGAATTTTTGCACCCCATCCTGAACTGGGAAAACATAAAAATGGGCATGCCAAAATGAGGTGAGTTCAAAATGGTACTATTTTCGTCTTTTCGGGCGAAAAATACACCCATGCAACCGTTACGAGCGGTTAAACGAAACCATTATTCTGGAAAGCTTTCGAAAGCTTTCTGCTTTTGTCTAATTCTCTTATTGTCGCAGAAGCAAAAAGTGTGCCCTATCTGGGAAGGAAAAGACCCGCCGAAGCTTCGACGGGTCTGAATTCTGCGATTTCCGTTTGAGGGCTTTTCCCAGTGGCTTACAGCTTTTCCCTAACGGGATGGGTGTAAATTACACAAAATTGCAAAACATTAGACTAGATAAAAAAGTTGCCTCTGAACTCGCAATTTACTCCCACTCCACCGTGCCGACAGGTTTGGGGGTGAGGTCGTAGGCCACGCGGCAGATGCCGGGGACCTCGTGGGTGATGCGGTCGGTCATGCGCTTCAGCAGCGCCCAATCCAGCTCCGGCACCTCGGCGGTCATCACGTCCACGGTGTTGATGGCGCGGATGATGGCCGGCCACTCGTAGGCGCGCACGCCGTCGCGCACGCCGGTGGCGCGCACATCGGGCACCACGGCGAAGTACTGCCAGGCGCCCACGTTCGCCGCCTCCATCTCCTCGCGCACGATGGCGTCGGCCTCGCGCAGCGCTTCCAAGCGGTCACGGGTGATGGCGCCCAGGCAGCGCACGCCGAGGCCCGGGCCGGGGAACGGCTGGCGCTCCACCATGTTCTCCGGCAGCCCCAGCTCGCGGCCGACGACGCGCACCTCGTCCTTGAACAGCAGCTTTACGGGCTCCACGAGCTCGAACTGCAGATCGTCCGGGAGGCCGCCCACGTTGTGGTGGGCCTTCACGCCGTCCTGGGACTCCAGGATGTCGGGGTAGATGGTGCCCTGGGCGAGGAAATCAACCTCGTCGCCCACCTTGCGGGCCTCTTCCTCGAACACGCGGATGAACTCGCCGCCGATGATCTTGCGCTTGGTCTCCGGCTCGTCCACGCCGGCCAGCAAGTCCAGGAAGCGGTCGGTGGCGTCCACGTACACCAGATTCGCGTCCATCTGGTTCTGGAACACGTCGATGACCTGCTCGGACTCGCCCTTGCGCATAAGGCCGTGGTTCACGTGCACGCACACGAGGTTCTTCCCGATGGCCTTGATCAGCAGCGCCGCAACCACGCTGGAGTCCACGCCGCCGGACAGGGCCAGCAGCACCTTCTTGTCGCCGACCTGCTCGCGAATGGCGGCCACCTGCTCGTCGATAAAGGCTTGGGCCAGCTCGGGCGTGGTGATGCGCTCCATGTCGTCGGGGCGAACGTTCTCATCCATGGGGACCTCCTCGGGGGTCTGCGTCGGCTTTTCCGTTGGGGGAATTATAGCAGGGCCGCAACAAGGGGTTTACAGGGCGGGGAAGTGATCGGCGTGCGCCGTGGGGGCCTTCCATAATGGTGAGCGGGAAGGTCGCGCATGGCGTCCCCTGCGGCAGCGAGCGGAAGGCGGCCGCAGCCGGTAGCGGACGGGGCTGCGCCCAGGCTGCCGCAGATATCCCGCACGGCCGCGAACGGAAGACGACTGCGGCCGGTGGCGGGCTGTGCCCGCGTCCCAAGGCGAAAGGAGGCATGGTGGAAATACTCGAGCTGGCTCTCGTCGTGCTGGCCTGTGTTATCGGGTCGGCGGTTCTGTGCCAGGTGGTGCCCCGCCTCTCGCTTCCGCTCGTACAGATTGCCGTGGGCTGCGCGGTGGCGCTTTTCGTGCCGGTCATCCACGACGTGCATGTCTCCTCCGAGCTGTTCCTTGTGCTGTTCATCGCGCCGCTTCTGTTCAACGAGGCGCGCAACACCGAGCCGCGGGAGCTGTGGGAGAACAAGGGCGCCATTCTGTCGCTGGCCGTGGGGCTCGTACTGCTTACCGTGCTCGCGGTGGGCTTCGCGCTGAACTGGTTCGTGCCCTCCATTCCGCTTGCTGCCGCCTTCGCGTGCGCCGCGGCCCTTGCCCCCACCGACGCGGCGGCCGTGGGCGCCCTCGCCTCATCGGTCAGCTTGAAGAAGCGTCAGTCGACGCTACTGTCCGGCGAATCGCTCATCAACGACGCCTCGGGTGTGGTGGCCTTCCAGTTCGCCAGCGCGGCGGCGCTCACGGGTGCATTCTCGGCGATCGACGCCGGGGCGGAGTTCGCGCGACTGTTCTTCGGCGGCATCGCGGTGGGAGCGGCCTTGGGCTTTGCCGGCCGCACCGCGGCGCGGCTGCTGCGCCGGGGCGGCTACGAGAGCACCACCACCAACGTGCTCTACGAGGTGTTCTCGCCCTTCTTCGTGTTCCTCTTCGCCGAGTGGGCCTCCACGAGCGGCATCCTGGCCGTGGTGGCCGCCGGCCTCGTGATGGCCGAGCGCCAGCCGCGGCTCACCTCCTCGGCCGCCGCCCAGCGCCAGATCGTCTCCAACGGGTTCTGGCGCATCATCGTGTTCCTCATCAACTCCGTCGTGTTCACGCTGCTCGGCATGGAGCTGCCCCAGGCCTTCACGCCGGCCATCGCCGGCCGCTTCTCGCCGCTGTTTTTGCTCGGGGTGGTCGCCCTGGTCACGGTGCTTATCATGGGGTGTCGCTTTATCTGGGTGCTGGCGATGGAGGCCGTCCACCGCCTGGCCCTGCGCCGCCGGCGCGGCCGCAAGGGCGGCAAGCGGGCCCGGCGCGCCTCGAAGTTGGAAACGGTGGAGACCAACCAGCCCTCGCCCACGCCGCATCTGCGGCAGCGGCGGCCGCATTGGCGCGAGCGAGTGGGCAGCCTGGTGCACAACGCCGTCGTGCTCACGGTGGGCGGCCCCAAGGGCGCGGTCACGCTCTCGATCATCTTCACGCTGCCCCTTGCCATGAACGATGGCACGACGCCCTTCCCCGAACGCGACCTCATCGTGTTCCTCACGGCGAGCGTCATCCTGTGCACCCTGCTTCTGGCCGACGGGCTGCTGCCGCGGTTGGCCCCGCGCGCCGCCGACAGCGCAAGCGATGAGGAGCTGCGCCGGGCCACCATGTGGGTGCTCGAGGGCACCCTGCGCGAGCTGCAGGCCATGCTGGACGATGAGGCCGACTCCCGCTACGACCCGGCCCTGCGCCTGACCATCGCCCAGTACCGCATCCGGCTCATCCACGAGCGCGAGGTCTCAAGCGACGGCTGCGGCCGCAAGCTCGACGAGCTTTCCCAGACCGTGCGCGAGGTGCAGCAGAAGAAGGCCGACGAGCTGCAGAATGCCGCCGGTCTCAGCGTGAACGTCAGCACGCCCTACTACGCTGCCCTGCGCCGCATCCGCCGCTCCATCGGCTACGACGGCACCGACGTGAACGTGGGCTCGCGCTTCAGGAACCTGCGCGGACGAGCGGCCCTGCTGTGGCAGCGCACGAAGCCCGACGGTGTGGAAACCGACCAGGACGAGCGCGTCTACTACGACAGCTGCCTGTTCGCCATTCAGCTGGAGCACGCGGCCATCGACTACCTGCAAGACGTCATCGCCCAGGACGACGACCGCAAGAAGCCGGCCACCGTGCTGCTCGGGGAGCACCGCATGGCCCTCAACTCGCTGTGGAACCGCATCAACTACGGCCAGGGCGTGAAGCAAGCCGACCGGCCCGACCTGACGATGGGCCCCCACGCGGCGCTGCCCGAGGGCATGGAACCCCTCTTCGGGAAGCAGTTCGCCGAGGCCGCGCGCTACGCCGACGAGGTGGACGCCGACGCGCTCACCATCGAGCTCGACCAGATTCGCCATCTGCTGGAGCACGGCGAGATAACGCTGCCCGTCGCCAACGAGCTGCGCCAGCGCGTCTACGTGCTCCAGATGAGCCTGGGGGCCTAAGCCTCGTCGAGGCCACGCACCGAGCGCGGCAGGTACAGCACGAGCCCCAGCGCCAGGCACGCCAGACCGTCGACGAGAAAGAACGGCGCAATGCCGATCTGCTCGGCCAGTACGCCGCCGATGGCCACACCGATGGGAGTGGCCAGGCCCATGGCGGCCGTGAGCAGGCCCATGGCGCGCCCCATCTTCTCGTCGTCCACGTGGCGCTGAGTGAGCGTGAGCAGCGGCCCGTTGAACCAGGCGCAAGCCACGGCCATGGCGCCCATCATCAGCACGAACACGGGGAAGCCGTCGGGCGGCAAAAGCCCGCAGACCGCGGTGCACGCACCCACGATGGCTGCGGCCACAGCGATGAGCCCTGCCAGGCGCCGGCCGCCGCCCCAGGCCATGAGGATCCCTGACCCTACGAGCATACCCACGCCGAAGGCGGCTTCACCGATGGAGGCGTCGTAGCCGTTGCCGCCGAAGTGGTTGTAGGTCATCAAGGGACACATGGCCGACAGCGGGCCGAAGATCATCATGCCCACAGTCACGCCGCCGATGAGCAGCAGAAGCCCGCGGGTCTTCGCCACGGCGCGCCAGCCGTCGCGCAGGTTCGCCAGCACGTGCTGACGCTCGGCCGACGGGTCTATGACGGTGGGCACCTTCGCCAGCAGAAGCCCCGCCACGGCGATGCAGGCGCCGGCGAAATCGAGGAACATCACCGATGAGAAACCGAGGGTGGTGTACAGGAAGATGCCGAAGGCCGGCGCCCCGATGGAGGCGACGGCGGCCAGTAGCTGATCCAAGGTGTTGATGCGCAGCAGGTGCTTGTCGGGCACGAGCATGGGCATGGCAGCCATCATGGCCGGCGTGTGGAAGGCCTGGCCTACCGCGCGGGCCACGCACACGGCCAGAAGCAGCGGGATAGACACGTCTCCGGCCAGGATGAGCAGACCCGCTGTGAGCGAGATTACGCCCACGGCCCCGTCGGCGGCGATCATGATGAGCTTGCGGTTGTGCTTGTCGGCCACGATGCCGCCGAAGGGCGAGAGCAGGCCGATGGGCAGCATGGCAGCGATGTTCATGAAGGCCAGCACGAGCGCGCTGCCGGTGGATTCGGTCACGTACCACACCACCGCGTAGCCGGCGGCGAAGCTGGTGATCATGGAGGCGGCCTGCCCGGCCCAGATAAACGCGATGACGGCGAGCCAGTTCTTGGCCAAGGGGAGGCCGGCCGCGCTTAAGGGCGCGTCAGAGGTAGAAGGGGGCTGGGGGACGGTGCGGGGGTTCTCGGCCATGGGGAATCTCCTTCGAGGTATAGCTGGGGCGACTGCTCGCGCGGAGCATCGCGACGAGTGCTGCCCAGTGTGAGGTTGCGGATGCGGTTGCGCTATCGCATCCAGGTTGCATATGCGTGCGCAACGAAAAGTTGCCCTGACGGCAACGAGCGCTTTCGGCCCGGGGCGTGCCCGGCCGACGGCAAAGCGCCTATGTTAGAGCAGAAGCATCCCGGCCATCAAAACACCTTACCTCGGTCGATTCCAAGTTCGCCCAGTGTAGGAAACGGGTCGGATGCTGTCAAGCATGCGCTTGGGAAAGCACTGATGACGAGGACGGCAATCGCTATACTGGTGTGGCAGTGACGAAGGAGGTATGAGTATGGTCCAGCTTACGCGGGAAAATTTCGATGAGGAGGTTACGGAGGCTGCGGGGCGTGTGCTCGTGGACTTCTGGGGTCCGGGGTGCGGGCCCTGCCGCGTTATGGAGTCAGTGCTCGAGGCGGTGGCTGCCCGTCATCCCGAAGTGAAGGTGGCTCAACTAGACGTGGCGGAGCACCCCGATATCGCGTGGGCATTCCGCATTGTAAGCGTCCCGACGCTGCTGCTGTTTCGGGACGGCGTGCCTGTAGGGGAAATCGTGGGTGCCGTTCCCGCCTCACGAGTAGAGAAGCTCTTGGCTACCGCGTAGGTTCGTTTTTGAGCGAATAATCCGCTGCTGACGTGCTATCATACATGGATTACATGTTGGAATGCCGCCGCAGGGAGCGATCATCCACGATCAGTTGAGGAAGAGGGAATTCGCATGGTGTCCTTGAGCCGTATCTTTCGTCGGGGCGAAGCGTCCGGAACCGAGGCCGACAGCGTTCCGACGAACGCAGCCGCTCCTGCGAACGTCTCCGATGCCGCCGCAGATGCCTCTTCAGGTGCGGTATCGGCGTCGGCCGCAGGCCCCGCGGAAGCGTCCGATGTGCTCATGCTCGCTCGGGAGTTCCTCGGCAATTTCCCCGGCGGTATGTTTCGCTATCTTGCGGAGGGTCCAGACACCCTTGATTGCGTGAGCGCAGGAATGCTCTCTCTGTTCGGATGCGCCGACGCCGCCGCGTTCAGCGAGCTCACCGGCGATACCTTCACGGGATTGGTGTACCCCGACGACCGGGAGCGGGTATTGCGCGAGATTCGGGAGCAGGTAGCCGAGCGCAACGACGACCATGTGCGCTATCGCATCCTGCGCGCCGACGGCGAGGTGCGCTGGGTAGAGGACTGGGGGCATCTGGCCGCCGATGCCGAGGGCAGGCGCTGGTTCTACGTCACTCTCATGGACATCACCGATCAGGTGCGCGACGAGGGCGACCTGCGTCGTGCCAACGAGCGCCTGGAAATTCTCACAGCGCTTTCCAACGATGTGCTCTTCGATATTGAATGCGCCACGGGTGCGGCTCATGTGTACGGCGACTTCGAGGGGCGTTTCGGTCGCGCGCCGGAGCAGTCCGACTTCGTGGTGCACCGCCGTTGCCAGAAGCCCTGCAACTTGGACATCACTTCCTACGACCTCTCGCCGCTCATGGAGCAGATCGGCGAGAACTCCCTGGTCGACTTCGAGACCTCCACACCGGGTCCCGATGGAGAACCGGTGTGGTATCGCTACCAGTCGGTGGTGCTCTACGACGGGGAGGGCGGGCCGGTGCGTCATGTGGGCCGTTTGCTGGACACGAGCGAGGCTGCCCAGCGCGAGAGCCAGTTTCGCCGCAAAGCCGAGCGCGACGGCCTCACGGGGCTTTACAACCGCGCCGCCGCCCTCGACCGCATTGAGACGCTGCTCGCAAGCGAAGACCGCCCGTGTACGCTCATCGCCGTGGATGTGGACGATTTCAAGGGCGTGAACGACACCTACGGGCACTTGGCGGGCGATGCGGTGCTGAAGGAGCTGGCCGCGTTTCTCTCGCAGGTGATGCGCAAGGAGGATGTCGTGGCCCGTATGGGCGGCGATGAGTTCCTTATCTTCGCGCCTGGCTTGGCTGCTGGCCCCGCCACCGACCGCGTACTCGAGCATTTGGCTCGCGGCCCGTTTGCCACCCAGCGTGCCACCGACGAGGCCGCCAAAGCCGCAGGATCCATGGCGGCCCACGCGACGCCCACCATCAGCATCGGTGCCGCCTGCTGTCTTACGCCCCCGATGCCCTTCGAGGAGCTGTACGCTGTAGCCGATAGCACGCTTTACCAGGCGAAAGAGGCCGGCAAGGCCCAGTACTGCCTGACGGTCATCGGCTAGGTATCGGCTAGCCCTTCTGCAGAAGCGGTCCCTCGCAGCGGGTGCGCGGACGTGTATCCGCGGTTGCCACCAGGTGGGCCAGTTCATCGACGGAGCGCGGGAAATGACAGCGATCCAGGTCGCACTGATCGAAGAAGCGGTGATCGACCATGGATGCCAGGAAGGCGGCCAAGGGGTCGTAGAACCCGTCGATATTCAGCAGGAAGCACTCGTGGGGCCCCATGTCCAAGCGCACCCGGGTGAAGATCTCCGTGATTTCTTCCAAGGTTCCCACGCCGCCGGGCAGCGCTACGAACACATCGCCCAACTCGATCATCTTCGCCTTGCGCTCGCTCATAGTCTCGCACACGATAAGCTCGGTGAGGTCGTGTTGAGCTACGCCGGCCTCGATGAAGAATGCCGGTTCCACACCGGTAACGGAGGCTCCGCCTTCGAGGGCCGCGCGGGATACGGTGCCCATGAGCCCCACGGAGCTGCCGCCGTAGACGAGCGTGTGCCCATTCTGGGCGATCCAGGTGCCCAGCGCGTGGGCGGCCTCGGTGAAGCGCGGGTTGTCGCCGGGGTTAGACCCGCAGTACACGGTAATGTTCATGAAGCTCTCCTCGGTAGTGGGTTTCGGCTGATCGGAGAATCTAGAAGCATAGCACGACATTTTCGCAGCGGCAAACGGAGCGAGGGAGGTGGCCAAGCGGCCCTCGGGCCAGCGCAAGTGGCGTGGCGTGCCGGCGTGCGGTGAGTATTCCGGCCTCGCCGCCGCGGTGCCTTACGGCCCCCAATCACTTCCCTTACTTTGCTGTCACCTTTGCTGCGTGGCCAGCGCGATCGCGCTATGCTGGCTCTTGTCCGATACGAGAGAGAAGGAGCGGACCGGTGGGCGCCATCAAGCATTTCCTGGGAAACTACAGCGAGAATTTCGCCGCGGCGCTCATTCTGTGGCCGATGGCGTCTTTTGTTCTGACGCTGCCCATTCTGGCCTATCTCTACCACCGCGATGGACGTCTGCGCTTCGGCTCGTTCGCTGGCACCTACCTTACGGTGCTCTACGTGCTGGGCCTCGGATGCTTCACGCTGTACCCGCTGCCCTCTGGCGATGCGGGGCCGGGGATCACCTACGGTATTCCTCCGCAGTGGGCGCCGCTGAACTTTGTGAACGACATTGCGAAGGACGGCCTGCGGGCGGTGTTCCAGCTCGCCTTCAACGTGGTGTTCTTCGTGCCGCTCGGCTTCATCGCCGGACGCCTTTTGCGCTTGCGCTTTGTGCCGTCGGTGCTGATCGGGCTTGCCGTCTCCGCGCTCATCGAGACAGCCCAGCTCACTGGCTTATTCGGTGTTTATCCCTACGCTTATCGGTGCTGCGATGTGGACGATATTGCCGCCAATACGCTCGGCGCAGCGCTCGGATGGCTATGCTCTTGGCTTTTGGGGCGGGTGGTGCCGCCGGGCAAGCTCGCCGAGGCCGAACCGACCGATCGGCCGGGGTTTGTGCGCCGCTGTGTGGCGCTCTGGCTCGATCTGGTTATCGTGTGGCTCGCGGCTGTGGTGCCTTACGGCGTGGTGGCGCTGGGGCTGGAGGCGGTTGGCGCATCGGCCCTGCAGCTGCCCGGGCTCACAGCGGCTCAAACGGTAGACGCGGTCATGGGCGCCTGCGCTGTAGTGGCCTTCGTGCTCGTAGAGCTCATCATCCCCTGGACCCACGACGGCTCCACCCCGGGCGGTGCCTTCGTGCGCATGACCTTCGAGACGCACCCGCGCACTACGGGCTACCGTGCGCTGTTCTATCTCGTGCGCACGGCCACCCTGGTCGCAACTCTTTTCGTGTGGCCGTGGCTCGTGCTCCCGCTGCTTCTGTTCTACCTGGTGAAGCGAGAGATGCCCTACGACCTCATCCCCTGAGGCGGCCGCCTGGCCAAAAACGGCCATTTCTCGTAGTGTTGGAGGTGCGACAAGGGAGATTGCGAAGGGCGCACCTGGGAATAGAGCGCGCTGGAGTCGGGCAAGCTTTGGGCAATCTACGAGAAGCGGTTGTTTTTGGCCAATTCTCGCGAGGGAGGCTGTTTTGTGCAGTCGCTCAGCAGCTTGCGGGGCGTTTTGGCCCCTCGCGGAGGTGAAACGGGGTGGTAACGGAAGCCGTGCCATAATAGGCGAGGTCGGCTCGCGGAGCGGCCGTGCCGGCAGCCACGCAGCGCGCGTGGCGGGGCGCGCGGCGCACGGGGCGGGCGGACCTGCCTGTTCGCCGCGATGATGCGAGGTTTGCCAATGAGCGATACCAAGACCGTGCCCACCATGGGCGCCGACGATGCCCCCGACGCCGTCTACGATGCCCGCACCTTGGGTGCGCCGAAGATGACCATCTTCGGCATCCAGCACATGTTCGCCATGTTCGGCGCCACTATTCTGGTGCCCACCCTCACAGGGCTTTCCGTGTCGGCGACCCTTCTGTTCGCCGGCTTGGGCACGCTGCTGTTCCATTTCCTGGCCAAGGGGAAGGTACCGGCGTTTCTCGGCTCCTCCTTCGCGTTCATCGCCGGCTACGCGGCCATCGCGCCGAACGGCGAGGCGGCGCTTTTGCCCTACGCGTGCCTCGGCGTGGCCTGCGCGGGCCTTCTGTACCTCATCGTCTCGGCGCTGTTCAAGGTGTTCGGACCCCAGCGCATCATGCGGTTCTTCCCGCCTGTGGTCACCGGTCCTATCGTCATCTGCATCGGGCTTATTCTGGCCCCCTCGGCCATCGCGAACTGCGAAACGAACTGGCCCGTGGCCCTCGTGGCCATTGCCATCATCGTCATCAGCAACATCTGGGGCCGCGGCATGATCCGCATCATCCCCATCCTGCTCGGCGTGATCGGCTCCTACGTGGCAGCCGCCTTCGCCGGCGTCGTGGACTTTGCGCCCGTGGCCGATGCCACCTGGATCGGCCTGCCGGTGCTGTGGGACAACACGGTGTTCGCCCTGTTCGGCCCCAATTTCGATGCGGGCCTGGCCATTACCGCCATCATCACCATCATGCCTCTGGCCTTCGCCACCATCATCGAGCATATCGGCGACATGTCGGCCATCAGCTCCACCTGCAACCGCAACTTCATCGCCGAGCCGGGCCTGCACCGCACGCTGCTCGGCGACGGCCTGGCTACTATTGTGGCGTCGCTGTTCGGCGCTCCGGCCAATACCACCTACGGCGAGAATACCGGCGTGCTGGCCCTGACCCGCGTGTTCGACCCGCGGGTGGTGCGCATCGCCGCCTGTTTCGCCATCCTGTTCTCGTTCTGCCCGAAGTTCGCGGCGGTCATCTCCTGCATGCCGGCCTGCGTGATCGGCGGCGTGTCCCTCGTGCTCTACGGCATGATCTCGGCAGTGGGCATCCGCAACCTGGTGGAGAATCACGTGGACTTCATGATGAGCCGCAACGTGCTTATCACGGCGCTCATTTTAGTGCTGTCCCTCGGCATTGCCTCCAGTGCCGCCGGGGCCATCGTCTTCGAGGTGGGCGGCGTGACCGTGGCCCTGTCGGGCCTGGCCGTGGGCTCCGTGGTGGGCATTCTGCTGAACATCATCCTGCCGGGGAAGGAAGAGGGCTGGGACGGCGGTCTGGCTGCCGAGGCCGAGGCCGACGATGTGCCCCTGCCCCTGCCCCTGGAGGCCGAGGTCACGAGCTTGCCTATTGCAGACTAACGCGGCGAATTCCAATCGTCTGAGCGCGTGCGGGCCATTCTCGCACGCGCTTACTTGTTTCGGGCGGCGCTTTATCTGGCGGATGACGGGGAACGCCCCGCGATCTTATCGCAGTGTTCTGGGAGCTCCCGGGCTCGGTCTGACTCTCGTCTTCGGAAAACAGGCATCGCAAGGGCGCGCCCGCCTTTCTGGGGTGGGGAATCTTCGCGCGGCGGTTTTTCCCAGGGCGCGCTGCGTTAGTCGCTGTGGGGTGCCCCTAGGCGTGCTTGGGAAGCCACTGGGCCAGGACGACGGCCTCGTTCTCCTGTTCGTTGCGGGCGGCGTACAGCAGGGTGACGCGCGGATATGCTGCCATTTCGGGGCCGGAGAGCTTCTTCGCGAAGGCGAGCGCCTCGGGATTGGCGTCTAGCTCTTCCACGTACTTTGCCCGGAACATGTCCCACTTCGCCGGGTCGTGGCCGAAGGCCTTCCGCAGCTCGGTGGAAGGGGCCAGAAACTTCGCCCACTCGTCGTAGTGTACACGGGCCCGGGTCAGGCCGCGGGGCCAGAGCCGGTCGACGAGCACCCGGTAGCCGTCGCTTTCCTCGTAGGGCTCGTACACGCGCTTTATCTGGATTTCCATGGTTGCGCCTCCTAACGGTTGCCGCCATTATCGCGCCCCGCGTGCGGCTGCCGTTCGCCTGGCGTGCTCCGTAAGCAAACCGCCCCTGCTCTGTTACGGAACAGGGGCGGGTTCAGCTTCAGTTGAGGTTCGACAACGCTTTGGCTTTCGTGCCGTTAGCTTGTTCTGTCCGCAGATGCGAACTTGTGGCGCCGCAACTCGCGCTTTGGGGCCAAAGGGGCCGCGAGCCGCGAGCTGGGAGCTACGGATCGCGAGCCGCGAGCCGCGAGCTGTGAGTTGTGAGCCGCAAGCTGTGGACTGTGATCCACGCTCCTGTTCGCGCTTTCTGCGGCGGCGCCTCCTACAGTGCCAGTTTGTAGATTTCCGCGGCGTCTTCCAAGGTCAGCTTCTTGAAGCTGCCGAAGGGCACGCCCTTGTTCTGGGCCAGGGTGGGCAGCATCTTCTCGATATCGTCCTCCTCCACGCCCAGCTCGGCCAGGGTGGTGGGCATCCCCAGGCTCGCGAAGAAGCTGCGGGTCTCGTCGATGGCCGAGAGCGCGTCGGCGTTCACGTCGCCAGTGGGCATAAGCCCGAACACTGCCTGGCCGTAGAAGGCGAAGCGGGCCGGGTTCTCGCTGTGCACGTATTCCATCCACGCGGGGAACATGACGGCCAGGCCCGCGCCGTGGGTGATAGCGGGGTCGAGCGCCGACAGCTCGTGTTCAAGTCCGTGAGTGGCCCAGTCCTCGTGACGCCCCACGCCGGCGAGTCCCTGGTGGCAGAGCATGCCCGTCCACATGATGTTCGCGCGGGCGTCGTAGTTCTCCGGATCGGCCAGCACCCGCGGCGCCTCGGCGCGGATGGTGTTCATGAGCGACAGGTTCAGGTTGTCGGTCACGGGCACTGCGCCCACGTCGTCGAAGAAGCGCTCCAGCAGGTGGCAGTACATGTCGGTCAGCCCCGCGGCCGTCTGGAAGGGCGGCAGGGTGAAGGTGAGCTCCGGGTTCATGAAGGCGAACTTCGGACGCTGGGCGTTGTTGGCGTAGCCGGTCTTGCGCCCCAGCTCGTCGTTGGAGACCACGGTGTTCTTCGAGGCCTCGGAACCGGCAGCTGGAATGGTGAGCACCACGGCGATGGGCAGCACGTCGTGATCGAGTGCTTTCGTCTCGAAGAGCTCCCATACGTCGCAGTCGACGCAGGCGCCGTTGGCGATGGCCTTGGCCGAGTCGATGACCGAGCCGCCGCCCACGGCCAGAATCCAGTCGACGTCGCCTTCCTTGCACAGCCGCACGCCCTCGCGCACCAGCGTGATCTCGGGGTTCGGGCGCACGCCGCCCAGCTCGATATGCTCGATACCGGCGGCATCGAGTGAGGCGCCTATGCGGTCGATGAGCCCCGAGCGCCGGGCGCTCTCGCCGCCGAAATGCACGAGCACGCGGCGGGCGCCGGCTTCGGCCAGCTTGGCACCGACCTGCTCCTCGGCGCCGCGGCCGAACACGAAATGAGTGGGGGAAACGAATTCGAAGTTCTCCATGAGGATCCTTTCCATCAGAGAGCGCCCGCACCGGCCGCTAGGGTGCAGCCCCACGCGCGAGACGCCTAGGGCCCAGTATACTGGTAGGGAAAGATAATCGTCCATGGAAAAGGAGACGCTCATGACCGTTTTGTTTGTGAATGCCTGTCTGCGCGGCGAGCAGTCGCGCACGCTCACGTTGTGCCGCGAGTACCTGGAGGGCGTCGACGACGTGGAGGAGGTGAATCTCGCCGAGCTGAAGCTTGAGCCCTACTACGGTCCGTCGGCGGCCTACCGCGCCCAGTTGGAGAAGGACGGCCAGTTCGATGACCCGATGTTCGATTTGGGTCGGCAGTTCGCCGAGGCCGATGAGATCGTCATTGGCGCGCCGTATTGGGACTTGTCGTTTCCCGCGGCGCTGAAGATCTACATCGAGCACGCAGCCGTTATGGGCATGACCTTCCACTATACCGAGGAGGGCCGCTGCGAGGGGCTGTGCCGCGCGAAGCACCTCACCTACATCACCACGGGCGGCGGCGAGGTGAGCGCCATGAACTACGGTTACGAGTATCTCTGCGGCATCGCCGGCATGTTCGGCATCCCCGAGACCCGCCTCGCGGCCGCCGAGAACCTGGACGTGGTAGGCGCCGACATCGAGGCGAATATGAACGCCGCCCGCGCCACTCTCGCCAAGCTGAAGGCGACGCGATAGGAAACGGGTCGCGGTTTGGCACGGGGCATTTGGCGACCTGCGGGGTCGCGCCGGCCTGCGGGTCGCTAGCCCTCCAGCTCGCGGGCGAGGTAGCGGCCGGTGATGCTCATCGGGCAGGCGGCCACTTGGGCGGGCGTGCCCGTGGCGACGATGCGGCCGCCCTGCTCGCCGCCGCCCGGGCCCATGTCGATGAGGTAGTCGGCGTTGGCGATCATATCCAGGTCGTGCTCGATGACCACCACGGTGGCGCCGTGCTCGATGAGGCTCTGCAGCACGCCGATGAGGGTGGCCACGTCCAGCGGATGAAGCCCGATGGTGGGCTCGTCGAAGACGAAGAGGGTGTCGTCCTGGTTGCGGCGCATCTCGCTGGCGAGCTTCAGGCGCTGGGCCTCGCCGCCGGAAAGGGCCGGGGTGGCCTCGCCCAAGGTGAGGTAGCCGAGCCCCAGGTTGTGCAGGATCTCCAGCTTACCGTGCACCTTCTTCAGGGGTGCGAGGGCCGCAAGCGCCTGGTCCACCGTAAGCGAGAGCATTTCCGGCAGCGAGAGGGTGCGCATGCCGTGGAAGTCGGCGGCATGATCGCCTTCGTGGCGCGCGGCTGCTGCGGCTTTTGCACCTTCTGCCGGGTTGGGCGCTCCGGGGTAGTCGTCCACTTCCATCTGAATGGCTTCGGCCTCGTGCCCGTAGCGGCTTCCGTGGCAATCGGGGCAGGGGATGTCCACGTCGGGCAGGAACTGCACGTCGAGCGACACCTGGCCGGTTCCATCGCAGGTGGGGCAGCGCAGCGACCCGGTGTTGTAGGAGAAATCGCCGGCCTTAAGCCCCGCCGCCTTCGCCTCGGGCAGCTTCGCGAAGGCGCGGCGCAGCTCGTCCAGCACACCGGAGTAGGTGGCCACGGTGGAGCGCACGTTCACGCCGATGGGCGTGGCGTCCACCAGATCGACGCGCGCGATGCCCGGCGCATCGACCTCCACCACGTGCCCGGGTAGCGCCCGCCCCGCCAGCTGCGCCTTCAGGCCGTCCACGAGGCTTTCCAGCACGAGGGTGGTCTTGCCCGAGCCGGATACGCCGGTGATACAGGTGAGACGCCCCTGGGGAATGCGCGCTTCAAGCGGCTGCACTGTGTGGATGGCCCCCGTCTGCAGGCGGATTGCGCCCTCGGCGAAGAGGTGCTCAGGTGCGACGGGCGTGCGCACGCGCACCTTCGCCGTGCCGGCCAGGAAGGGCCCGATGCGGCTTTCCGGGTTCGCCTCCACGGCCGCCACCGAGCCCTGGGCGATTACGCGGCCGCCCTCGGCGCCCGAGCCGGGTCCGATCTCGATGAGGTGGTTCGCGTGGCGCAGCACGGCTACGTCATGGTCTACCATCACCACCGAGTTTCCGTCGGACAAAAGGTCGTCCATCACGCCGAGCAGCCCCTCCACGTTGGCCGGATGCAGCCCGATGGAGGGCTCGTCCAGCACGTAGAGCACGCCAGTGGTGCGGCTGCGCACGGCGCGGGTTAGGGCCACGCGCTGGCGCTCGCCGTTGGAAAGGGTCTCGCTAGCGCGGTCGAGGGTGAGATACCCCAGCCCCAGCTGCCCCAGGCGCTCGATGGGCTCGCGCATCTCGCCGATGATGGCATCGGCCATGGGGCGCATGTCAGCTGGCAGCCAGGGCGCCACCGTAGGCAGCCAGCGGCCCAGCTCGTCCAGGGTGAATGCCGTCACCTGGGCCAGGTTCAGCCCGCCGATCTCGCTGCTGCGGGCCTTCTCCGACAGGCGCGTGCCGTGGCAGGCGGGGCAGACCGACTCGCAGAGGAACTTCGCCACGCGGGCCATGCCCTTCTCGTCCTTCACCTTCGCCAGGGCGTTCTTCACAGTGTTCACGGCGCTGTAGTAGGTGAAATCGAGTTCGGTGGCGTGGTCCTTGCCCTTGGGCACGTACAGGATGTGCCTCTTCTCCATGGGGCCGTGCAGAACGATGTCCTGCTCGGCGGGGGTGAGGTCTCGGAAGGGCACGTCGGTGCGCACGCCCATCTCGCCGGCCACCTGGCTCATGAGCGACCACATGAGCTGGCGCCATGGGGCCACTGCGCCCTCGTCCAGGGAAAGGGTGGGGTCGGGAACGAGCGTGGACTCGTCGATATCGCGCACCACGCCCGTGCCGCCGCATTCGGGGCACGCGCCGCCGGAGTTGAAGGCCAGATCCTCGGCACCGGGCCCGTAGAACTTCACGCCGCAGGTGGAGCAGGTGATGGGCTGCTCGGCGGCCACGGCCAGCGAGGGCGCGTTCGCATGCCCGTTGGGGCAGCGGTGGCTGCCCAGGCGCGAGAACATGAGGCGCAGGTAGTTCAAAAGCTCGGTGGAGGTGCCGAAGGTGGAGTGCACGCCCGGCACGCCCGGGCGCTGGCGCAGGGCGAGGGCGGCGGGCACGTGCAGCACCTCGTCCACGGCGGCGCGGCCGGTCTGCGAGATGCGCCGGCGGGTGTAGGTGGAAAGGGCCTCCAAGTAGCGGCGGCTGCCCTCGGCGTACAGCACGCCCAGCGCGAGTGAGCTTTTCCCCGAGCCCGACACCCCGGCGATGCCCACCAGTTGGCGCAGCGGCACGGCCAGCGTGAGGTTCCGCAAGTTGTGCACCCGCGCCCCGCGTATCTCGATGCAGTCGGGCTCGGTGAAGGTGGCGGGGGCGGCAGACGCCGGGTCGGTCGGCGCAGCCATGGCAGGGGTGGCGGAATCGGTCATAGTGGCTCCTGGGGAAAGGTGCGATGTCTTCCTGCTAGTGTAGCCCTTTGCCGCGGCGGAAAGGCGGCGAGTTCGTTTCAGTTCCCCGAACGACGCGTTCGGGGATGCGCTGACAGGCGGTGTGAGCCGTTGTGGGGCGACTCGCACCATGTCCTGTGGTGGAGTCCAAGAGCGCTTGACTTTCAGGTATTCGCAGATGATTCGCAGATTTCGAGCAGCTAGGAGCGTCGGAAGAAGAACAGGCCAGCAAGTTTTTCACCTGCCGGCCTGCGGAAATTCTGGAGCCAACGAGCGGATTCGAACCGCTGACCTACGCATTACGAGTGCGTTGCTCTACCAGCTGAGCCACGTTGGCATACGCGCTTCTTTCAGAAGCGACTGCAAAGTATAGCGAAAGCGAACGGGTTTCGCAAGGAGAAAACGCGAGGTCTTCGCAGGGCGGCGAGCGGGCCACGGGCGACTGCTGCCTTCTCGCCGCCCCATCTCCTAGGCCGGGAAGCGAATCATGAGGTAGAGCGCGGCGATGACCGCGAACGGCATCATGCGCGGTCGGCCGCCGGCATCATTTGAATCTGGGAAGGATTATAGGGTGGCGCGCGCACCCCACGGTATACTGGGCGTCATGAGAAAAACCGCAGAGGGGAAATTGTTACCCTCCAGATAAACGTTGAGGTGCGCATCATGGGCTTGAGGTTTACGCTCGCGAAGGCGGCTGGGGCCGTTTCCACTTGGGGGCTGCGTCATGTGGCCCACCGTCCGGCGGCAAATTTGCCGGGGAAGATCGCGCTTAAGGTGGACCCGGTGCTACTGGACGAGCTGCGCGGCAAATGCGTCGAGGGCTCGGTCGTCACCGTGGGCACCAACGGGAAGACTTCCACGAACAATCTGTTGGCCGATGCCTTCGAAGCGGCTGGTCGCACCATCATCTGCAACCGCACCGGGGCAAACCTGGCCGCGGGCATTGCCTCGGCGCTGCTTCAGCAGCCGGCGGCTCAGTGGGGCGTCTTCGAATGCGATGAGCTGTGGCTTGCCCACGTGCTGCCGCGCCTGCGCTCGAATTACGTGCTGCTGCTGAATCTGTTCCGCGACCAGCTGGATCGCTGTGGCGAGATCGACCGCATCCAGACCTCCATCGCCGGCGCGCTCGCCGCCTCGCCCGACACGGTGCTCATCTACAACGCCGACGACCCGCTGTGTGCCCGCATTGCCGATACGGTAGATAACCGCTCTATTCCCTTTGGACTGGCCGAATCCATGGACCTGGCCCAGAACACCGTGGCCGACGCACAGATGTGCCAGAAGTGCGACGGCATGATCCAGTACCGCTACCGCCAATACGGCCAGCTCGGCGATTATTTCTGCGAGCGCTGCGACTTCGCCCGGCCCGAGCTTGCCTATGCCGGCCGCGATATCTCCCTCGGCGCGGGCGGCGTGACCATGGAGGTCTGCGGGCCTGCGGCCTGCGAGCGGGTGCGCACGCCGCAACCGACGCCCTATGCGGCCTACAACCTGGTGGCCGCCTACGCGCTCTGCCGCGAGACGGGCATCCCCACCGCGGCGTTCCAGCGGGCGGTCGAGGCTTTCGATCCGCGCAACGGACGCTTGCAGCGCTACCGCCTCGGCGGCCGCGACGTGCTGCTGAATCTGGCGAAGAACCCGACGGGCTTCAATCAGAACCTGAAGATCGTGGAGGCCGACCGCGGCCCCAAGATGGTGGCGTTCTTCATCAACGACCAGGTGGCCGACGGCCGCGATATCTCGTGGATTTGGGATATCGACTTCGAGGAGCTGGCCGACCGGCCCGATACCGTGGTGTTCGCCGGCGGTTCGCGCGCCCACGATTTGGCCGTGCGCTTGAAGTACGCCGGTATCGAAGCCCCTGTCGTCGATTCCATCGACGACGCCTTCGTGCGCCTTGGGGCGCTCACGGCCGCAGACGTTATGCCGGCCGATGCCGCCGTGTACGCCATCGCGAACTACACGGCGCTGCCCCCTGTGCATGATGCCCTGAACGCCATGGAGGCTGCCGAGGCTCTGCGCCCCGCCGCAAGCGCCGAAGCTCCCGCAGGCGCGACGGCCGCAGTTCCCGCGGCTCCCGCAGGCGCGACGGCCGCAGTTCCCGCGGCTCCCGCAGGCGCAACGGCCGCAGTTCCCGCGGCTCCCGCAGACCCCGCGGGTTCCGCTCCCTCCGTTGGCGATGGCGACTCGTCCTCCGCCGAGCCCCCCGTGGTCATCGCTCACATGCTGCCCGACCTGCTGAATCTCTACGGCGACGGCGGCAACGTGCGCATCTTGGAGCAGCGCCTGCGCTGGCGCGGCATTCCCGTGGAAGTGCGCCGTGTGGGCCATGGCGACACGGTGGAGCTTTCCGAGGTGGACCTCGTCTTCATGGGAGGTGGCCCCGACCGCGAGCAGAAGCTGGCGAGCGAGCAGCTGCTGGCCATGCGCGATGACCTGGCCGCCTACGTGGAAGCCGACGGCCCCCTGCTCGCCATCTGCGGCGGCTACCAGATTCTCGGCCGCCAGTGGCTGTGGGGCGACGAGCTCGTGCCCGGCCTCGGCATCATCGACATGGAAACGCGCCGCCCCGGAACCTCAGCCGACCGGCTCATCGACAACATGGTGCTCGAGTCGCCGCTGGCCACGCACCCGGTGGTGGGCTACGAGAACCACGCCGGCCGCACCTACTTGGGCCCGGGCGTGGAAGGCTTCGGCCGGGTTGTGTCGTCGTGCGGCCGCGGCAACAACGACGACGACCGGGTCGAGGGGGCACGCTACAAGAACGTGGTGGGTACCTATTCCCACGGCCCAGCGCTTTCCAAGAACCCCGAGGTGGCCGACTGGATGCTTGCCCGCGCTTTGGATCGTCGCGCCAGGCGCACGGGACAGGCGGCTCCGAAGCTCGTCCCGCTGGACGATGCGGTGGAGCTTGCGGCCAACGAGGTCATGGTGAGGCGCCTCGCAAAGTAGCGGCGCTTTTGCTCGGTCACAGGTCTCGCCCGCTTCCCTCGGTGTTTGCCGAAGGGGGAATTGTGGGTAAAATAGCCGCGTCCTATGGCTTTTCACTGGTAAAAAGGGCGATTTTCTTGCGTCGTGTATTTCTTTTATACCAAAATGTAACCTTGATTTACGCTAACCGCGACGACGAGGTCTATGGCCGTGCGCCATAGCACATGAAACAGGAAAGCGAGACCGCCACAGATGACCGAAACGTCAGGAAGCAACAACCCCCGCGCCCAGCGCGGCAGCCATGCCTCCCAGCCTGTCGGCAAGACGAACAATCCGCGGCTTTCCCAGCCGGTGGGCGCGTCCAACAACCCCCGCCATTCCCAGCCGGTGGGCGCGAGCCGCTCGCAGCCGGTGGGGCCGCAATCTTCGCAGCCCCTCAACAACGTGAACGTCCCTGCGAATGTCGTGCCCGTGCTTCCGGAGGGCAATCCCTATTCTCGCGCGGCGGCGGGCGGCGATTACGCCCAGGATCGTCGCCGCAAGAAGCGCAAGCGCATCGCGCTCGGCGCGCTGGCCGCCGTGCTCGTGCTGGCTTTGGGCGGCGTTGGTATGGCCTTTGCCTACATCAACCAGATCGAGTCCAACTTCAGCGAGGACATTACCCCGGAGGTTCAGGAGGCTCTCGAGAAGCCGGCTGACTACGACGGAGGCACGTTCTACATGCTGCTTATGGGCACCGATAAGTCGAAGGAGCGCGAGAAAGGCGAATATGCTGGCGATACGTTCCGCTCCGACTCGATGATCCTTACCCGCGTTGACCCGGAGAACAAGAAGGTCACCATGGTGTCGCTCCACCGCGATACGGAGACGGAAATTGAGGGTTACGGCATGCAGAAGCTGAATGCGTCCTACGCCTTCGGTGGTCCGGCCGGCGCTATTAAGGCCGTCTCTCAGATGGCCGGCGTGCCCATCTCCCATTACGCCGAGATCAACTTCGACGGCTTCAAGGACGTGGTGGACGCGCTCGGCGGCATCGAGGTGGACGTGCCCATGGAGATCGACGACAAGCGCGCCGGCGGTCACGTGGACGCGGGCAAGCAGACGCTCAACGGCGACCAGGCGCTTATCCTGTGCCGCGCACGCCACGCCTACGACGAGTACGGCGACGGCGACCGCTACCGCGCGGCGAACCAGCGCCTGGTGCTCGGTGCCATTGCGAAGAAGATCCTCTCGTCGGACGTGGCCACCATGGCGAGCACCATCGAGGCGCTGTCCCAATATGTGACGACCGACTTCAAGATCGCCGACATTTTGGCGTTGGCGAACTCGCTGCAGGGGCTCGATCCCTCGAAGGACATTTACTCGGCCATGGAGCCGACGATCAGCGAGTACCGCAACGAGACCTGGTACGAGCAGTTGGATGTCGAGGCATGGAACACCATGATGAACCGCGTGAAGCAGGGCCTGCCCCCGACCGAGACCGATCAGGTGGACGAGCTGAACGGCACGGTGCTCGCGAGCGCGGGCGATGGCTCCGGCGGCACGAGCGACCAGGAAACGGGTGTGCAGGCGGCCGACGGCACCTCCACGACGGGCAAGACCTTCGGCGAGACGCGCACGGGCATTGTGACCATTAAGAACGGCAACGGAGTGAACGGCGTGGGCGCCGAGGCCTTGGAGCGCATCAAGCCGTTGGGCTATACGGCCGATGCCAGCAACGCCAACTCCTTCAGCTACGATGAGACGGTCGTCGTGTTCGATACCACCGACCAGCGTGCCTATGCCGAGGAGCTCATCGACGCGCTCGGTTGCGGACGCGCCGTACAGAACAAGAACGGCGAGTATGTCTACGAGGGCGATTTCCTCATCCTCATCGGCTCCGACTGGAAATAGGAGCCTCGCGAGCAAGCAAGAGAGGGTCCCGGGAATCCCGGGACCCTCTTGTCGGTAAAGGAGACCCATGCGACTGGTTTCGTGGAACGTGAACGGCATCCGCGCCGTGCTGAAGAAGAACTTCCTGGAGGTGTTCGACGCCTTCGACGCCGACATCTTCGCCCTGCAGGAAACCAAGTGTCAGATAGGCCAGGTGGAGCTGGACCTGCCCGGCTACCACCAGTATTGGAGCGCCGCCGAGAAGAAGGGCTACTCGGGTACGGCGGTGTTCACCCGCGAGGAGCCGCTGCGCGTACTGCACGGCCTGGGCAACGACTACCTAGATGCCGAGGGGCGCATTGTGGCCTGCGAATTTCCCAGGTTCTGGTTCGTGGACGTGTACACGCCGAACTCTCAGAACGAGCTGGCCCGCATCGACCACCGCATGGAATGGGACGACGCCTTCCGCGACTTCTGCAAGGGGCTTGAGGCGGGCATCCTGCCGAACGGCGAGGCGAGCGAGCCGAAGCCCGTGGTGATGTGCGGCGATTTCAACGTGGCCCATCAGGAGATCGACCTGAAGAACCCCGGTCCCAACCGCGGGGCCTCGGGCTTTTCCGACGAGGAGCGCGGGAAGTTCACCGAGCTTTTGGATGCGGGCTTCACTGACACGTTCCGCCTGCTGCATCCCGATGAGACGGGGCGCTACAGCTGGTGGAGCTATCGGTTCCGCGCGCGGTCCACGAACGCGGGATGGCGCATCGACTACTTCCTCGTGAGCGATGCGCTGCGCGAGGCGGTCGTAGCCGCGAGCATCTACGACGACGTAGAGGGGTCGGATCACTGCCCCGTGGGCCTCGATCTGGATCTTGCGTAAGGGGTCTGCATCTCTCGCGGCTGCTGATGGATGGCGCCGGGGCACCCGCTGCGCCCTCTCGACCGCGCCCTGTCGGCCGCGCCCTGTCCCGGCCGCGTGGAACCTCGTTTGAAAGGACCGTCATGCTGCGCATTACCGTTATTGCCGTGGGCAAGCTGAAGGAGAAGTTCTGGACGGCGGCCTGCGACGAGTACCTGAAGCGGTTGCGACCCTACGCCAAGGTGGCCGTGGCCGAGATTCCCGACGTGGATCCGGCCCGCGCGGGCGGGGTGGATGCGGCGCGTGTTCGCGAGGGCGAGGGCATTCTGGCCGTGGTGCCGGAAGGGGCGCGGGTCATTCTCATGGCCATCGAGGGGAAGCAGCGCTCAAGCGAGGGCTTCTCCCAGCACCTGGACGAGCTGGCCCTGCGCGGCGAGAGCGATTTGGCCTTTGTTATCGGCGGGTCCGACGGCGTGAGCGATGCCGTGCGCGCCCGGGCTGACGAGACCTTCTCCTTCGGTCCCGTCACGCTGCCCCACAACCTGGCCCGAGTAGTGCTGCTCGAGCAAATCTACCGCGCCTTCAAAATCTCCCGCGGCGAGCCGTACCACAAGTAGGGGAGGCTTGTTTGGACAAAAAGCGACGGTTCTCGTAGTTTAGAAGGCATGATGGGGCGCCATCGTCGAGCGGGACCAGGGAAAACGCTCGCGGGGTACTTTGCCAGACTACGAGAACCGTCGTTTTTTGTCCATAGGAGATGGCCGCGGTTCTGCCAGGAAGCCCTTCTCGCCCATGGCATCACCGTTTTGCAGCCCTACTTCTCCACTACTTCCACGGTCACCGCGGCAGGGGCGGGCAGCTCGGCAGTGCAGTGGGGGCAGCGGGTGGCGCCCACGTTGATCTCCTCCAGGCAGAAGGGGCAGGTGGGAGCGTGCTCGATGACCTCCTCGCCCTTGGCGTTCTTGAGGAAGGGGAGCTTCGCCGTGCCGTCTTTCATCTTGTTGAAGGCCTTCACGATCATGAACACCACCCAAGCCACAATGAGGAAGTTGATGATGGCGCTGATGAAGGCCCCGAAGTCGATGCCGTTGGCGGTGCCCGCCACGGGGATGGTGAGGCCGGCCACATCGGTGCCGTTGCCTCCGGTGATGAGCTTGATGAGCGGGTTGATGATGTCCTCGGTCAGCGACGTGACGATGGCGGTGAACGCCGCGCCGATGATGATGCCGACGGCCATGTCGATCACGTTGCCGCGGTTGATGAATTCCTTGAACTCGGCGAGGAGGCCTTTCATGGGCAGTCCCTTCTCGTGTGATGCCTTCCGTCTTGGTATTATCCCGCTCTTTCGCCGCGCGTCTATGGCGTCGTGATAACATGGCCCCAACCGTTTACAAGGAGTTACGACAACCGTGGATACAGCGAAGATTGAAGCAGGCGTGCGCCTGATTTTGGAAGGTGTCGGGGAAGACCCCAACCGCGAGGGCCTGCTGGAAACGCCCGCGCGCGTGGCCCGCATGTACGAGGAAGTGCTCGGGGGCCTGGAGGAAGACCCGTCGCGCCATTTCGACGTGACCTTCGACGAGGGCCACAGCGAGATCGTGCTGGTGGGCGACATCCCCTTCTACAGTATGTGCGAGCATCACTTGGCGCCGTTCTTCGGGCGGGCGCACGTGGCCTACATCCCCGGCGAGGACGGCCGCATCTGCGGCATCTCGAAGCTGGCCCGGCTCGTGGACGGCTTCGCCAAGCGCCCCCAGGTGCAGGAGCGCCTGACCGGCCAGATCGCTGACACCCTGGTGGAGGCGCTCAACCCCGCCGGCGTCATTGTGGTCATCGAGGCGGAGCATTTGTGCATGTCCATGCGCGGCGTGAAGAAGCCCGGCGCGAAGACGACGACCCGGGCCGTGCGCGGCTGCTTTACAACCGACGCCGACGCTCGTTCCGAGGCCCTGGCGCTCATCTTCCGCTAGGGGCGAAGGACGCGGGCCGCAGGGCGCGGAGCGCCTCAAGGGAGTGCTTGTCGCCTCTGTCCCCGAGGCGATCTTGCGGGCGTTTCGGATGCCCCGCAGGGCAGGGGCCACGCCCTTGCCGTCCACGAAGGTAATCGCGCGGCCCTCGGGCCGCCTGAAAGAGAGGAACCATCATGAAGTGCGTCATCTCCGTTCTGGGCAAGGACCGCTCCGGCGTCGTGGCCGCCATCGCCGGCGTGCTGGCTGACTGCGGCGCCAACATCGACGACATCTCCCAAACCATCCTGGGCGAGGGCCGCATGTTCTCCATGACCATGATGGTGTCGCTGGACGTGGCCACCGCCGACTTCAACACGGTGCAGGAGCGCCTCACCGCCACCGGTGAGACGTTGGGCATGCAGGTGCTCATCCAGCGCGAGGACGTCTTCCAAGCCATGTACCAAATCTAGCGCCGACGAACCACGCAGCGCGCCGGGTCGCGATCTCTGCACTAGGTTGCGAGGGCTCGCTGCTGACGGTGCGCTAGCGGGGGCGATGGGTTTCGCCCCAGGTGCACATTTGGTCGAGCACTTCCATGAGCGAGGTGCCCAGTTCGGTAAGAGAGTACTCCACCTTCGGGGGAATCTGGGGGTACTCGGTGCGCGCGATAAGGCCGTCGCGTTCCAGTTCCTTCAGGTTCACCGACAGTGTCTTGTCCGAAATGCGTCCCAGGTAGCGGCGCATTTCGTTGAAGCGCACGGGCTCATATTCCATGAGGCAGTAGAGAATTACCATCTTGTGCTTTCCCTGGATGAGGGAGAGCGTGTAGCTGTAGCCCGTCTGTGAGAAGTCGGCCTCGGCGATGGGGAGGCGCGCGTTACCTGCAGGGGCCGACGCGCAAGACGCGCCCGATGAGATGCTTCTTGCCATTCTTCGCTTTCCTAAAAGATAGTACCTAACTTATAAACCAGTACTGGCATTTACTTCCCGTGTATACGATACTCGAAGCGAACGGAAATGCAAGGTCTTTGGGAAAGGATGCGAGCATGAAGAAAGACCTGGGCAGTGCAAGCGAGTTGTTCCCCCAGTCGGTGTTCATCGTGGGCAGCTACGATGAGGCCGGCGTGCCCAACGCCATGAACGTGGCATGGGGCGGCGCGTGCACGCGCAACGAGATCGCCATCAATATCGGCGACCACAAGACTACCGAGAACATTCTGGCCAAGGGCGCCCTCACCGTGGCGCCAGCCGATGCGGCTCACGTGGTGGAAGCCGACTACTTCGGCATGGCCACCGGGCGCACGGTGAACAAAGCCGAGAAGTCGGGGCTGACCTTCGTGCGGTCGGCGCATGTGGATGCGCCCGTTATCGAGGAGTTTCCTCTTACCATGGAATGCATCGTGCGCGACGTGCAGGACTGGGGCGGCGAGAAGCGTTTCATCGGGGAAGTGGTGAACACACGAGTTGACGAGGCGATCCTCGACGAGGAGGGCCGAGTGGACTTCGCTCGCATGCGTCCCATCGTATACGACTCCACGCGCCGCATCTATCGTGTCGTCGGCGAGGAAGTGGGCGGCGCCTGGGATGCCGGCCGCGCGCTGATGTAGTCGACGCAGCGGCGCACTGTGTTATTGCCTCGCGAGGGCGCCTGTTTCCGCGACGGGCGCCCTCGCTTTGGGTGGGTGCGACCAAAAAATCACATTTTCCAAGCTATTTTGTGCGCTCGCTGCTCGGTCGGCAGCCTGCCTTTAAAGAAATGCCAGTTCAGTAAGGGATGCGACGATCCTTCCCGATCGCTCTTCGCTGACCAAAATGGAAAACATGCTTTTTTGGGAGCTGTTTTCTGGAAAATGTGATTTTTTGTACGCCCAGATTTCCAAAGAGCTCCATTCTGCCCACTATTTCACAATTTCCAAGCGTGGCCCATGAGATGTCCGGATGGAGGGCGCCGCGGCATTTGCAGCGCCGGCGCTACGGCACCGGCATTACAGTGCCGACATTACAGCTCCTTGAGACGCTTCAGCAATTCCTGCTGGTTGTGAACGTCCATCTTGCGGTGAATGCGCGCGATATGGGTGCGGGCCGTGTTGAGGGCGATGATCTCGCTTTCAGCGATGACAGCGGCATTCTGCCCCTGAGCGAGAAAGAGCAGGATCTCGGCCTCGCGTTTCGTGAGGCCGAACTTCTTTGCGGCCTTGGCGCAGCGTTCGGTCGTCTCTTTGTCTTCGAACCGCTTAGGGCTGAGCTTCTTCTCGAGGCCCCACACAAGCTCTGCGCGTCGATCGTCGCCGACCCAGAACGTGCCAGCCGCCAGCAGGGCAAAGGCGATGACCGAAAGCACGTTGTAGAACAGGGGGCTCAGCGGAAGCGCCATCTTCAGCGTATCGCCCGCAACAACGCCGATGATGACGAAGGGTACGGCCAGCAGTGCCGCGGCAAGGGCCGTGCGCATGAAGCTGCCGCCGATCTTGCGGGCTACGATCAGGGTAGAGAGCAGGTAGAAAGCCAAGTAGGTATCCATGGCGCACTGGGCAAAGCCGATGGAGACGAAGGTGAATCCACCAAGAGCGAAGGGCAGCAGCAGAAAGCTCAGCATGGTCAGCGGGAAGATGCAGGCGCGCACCTTCGGCCACACCTTCTCGACGTTTGCGGGGCGCGCGAACACGAGGTAGAAAACGAGGCTCGCCGCCATGGAGCCGAGGTAGCAGGGGAGAAGCTTGTCGTGTCCCATGGGAATGACCCCGCTGGCCAGGGCGTGGGTCAGTCCGAACACGAGCCAGTATGAGCCCGTGTGCAGCACAAGCGGCAGGGGAAGAGCCCGATGCGAGGCGACGCGGGGCTTGGGCGCGACCTCCAACGCATGCGCGACGGCCTGTCCTGTCCGCAAGCAGGCAAAGGCGGTGACGAGCAGCCCGAGGTGCAGCGCGAAGCGCAGGCCCAGGAAGGGCATCGCCAGGGCGAGGGCCCACACGGCGCATTCCAAAAGTCCGTACAGTCCGATGCCGATAGCGATGAGGGAGGCCGCGTGCGCCAGGGAAAGCGTCGCGAGAGCTCGCATGATGAAGAAGAGCATAACGAAGAAGGACGCGCTCAGAAGCAGCTGCGCGCTGACGATGCCCGCCGGGACCTGCGCGTGCACGGCGCCGTAGAATGCCACGCTCAGGATGCCCTGGGCCGTGGCGGTGCCGGCAAGCCAGCGGTCCTCGTGAGCGCGCCACGATTGGCGAAATCCCGCCATAAGGGCGCAGGCGATGAAGGCGCCCCCGTAGGAGGCCACGCAGCTTTCGACCTGATTGAGGTAGCCTGGCAGAAACAAGAACCCCTCATCGTGGTACAGGTTCTCCCATGCCAGATACGCGCCGAGGGCGCAGGCGAGAAGCACGATGCGTCCCTGCGGTTGCTTCCGTGCCACGTCATGCGTTTTCCGACTCATAACCCGCTCCCTTCCCTCGCGTTCCCGATTATAGCGAAGGCGCGCGTTGCGGGGGTGCCGCCCGTGCGCGCCAATAGGCCCGCTTGAGGGAAATACTCAACAAATGAGTACGCGTTTGTGGCGTTTACCTGCGGTTTGCTGCATCGATGATGACGCGCGGACCTGTGCGATTTGGGAGACTCTCTTCGAGATGCGGGGGCTTTCGAGAGCCCTCGCCCGGTAGGAGAAGGAGGATGGCATGAAAAGAGTATTCAGCCGGAAAACGAAGGGCGGAGGTGTGCGCTTCGGCCGAAAGCATGGGCTGGCGGCGGTCGTGTGCCTGACTGCTCTGGCGCTGTGCCTGGTGGCTTGCGCGCCCGCGGCGGCACCGCAGGCGGACGGTTCGGGCGCGACGCCCGTGGCCGAGACAGGAGAGGACGGCGGAGCCGATGGGGGCCAGTCGTTCTCCACGGCGGCGGACTTCACCGAGCATTCGACTGGCCTGTATCCGGACATCCAGCGCAATGCGGAATTCCAGAACTCCGGCAATCGCGGTTGCGCCGCCTGCCACGACGATTTGTTCACGCTGGACAAGAACAACGGCAGCTTCGTGCACATCACGAACCAGGTAGGCATGAAGAAGGGCACCTACAACGGCGACTGCGTGGTCTGCCACTTCTCGAAGGCGGGCACGGCGGGCAATATCATGTCCGAGAACATTCACGTGCGCCACTACGGCAGCACCGAATTCGTGAATGCCAACGGTAACTGCTGGAGCTGCCATGTGACCGATACCGACGATGAGGGCAACATCGTCATGAAGCTGTTCGAGGACATTCAGTACGATGCCCGCTATGGCGGCTACCCCAACGAGGACGAGGTTGATATCGACTGGCTGGCCCGTCACGGCTGGGACGAGGGCACGTTCAGCGGCGTGGTGCGCTTGGCCGAGCCCCAGGTCTCCTTCGAGGTGGATCAGAATGCCAGCGCCGAGGAGGCCGAGTTCAACATCTTGAACTTCGAGCGCATCGACGGCAACGACACCTACGACGCGCTGGAGAAGTCCGTGGCCGATGGCAGCTATCGGCTGAAGGTGACCGGCGTCGGCAAGAGCGGCGAGTACACCATCGACGACTTGAAGGCTATGCCCCAGACCGAGTTCACCGCGGCTCAGATGTGCCTGGTGGCCGGCTACAATACCGCCATGCTGGACAACATGCCCATGAAGGGCGTGCGCCTGGCCGACTTCATCGAGGCCGTGGGCGGCGTGGATGCCGGCGTCAACACCATTACCCCCGTTGCCTGCGACGGCTGGACGGCCATCTTCCCCGGCGGCTCTACCGACCTGCAGGCCTATCTGGACAACGACGCGGTCATCGTGCTCGAGGCCTATGGGCACAACCTGTCCATCTACCAGGGCGGCCCCGTCAAGATCTTCGTGCCCGGCACGGGCGGCACGGCCACGGTGCGCAACCTGGTGGGCCTCGACTTCAGCCAGACCGATAACCCGCCGAGCTACAGCGACGTCGCCGCCGGGCTGCTTGAGGTGAACAAGACCATCAACCTCGACACCTCCTGGTTCGACAACGACGGCGTGCAGGGCAAGGTCGGCGAGCCGCTCGTTATGGAAGGGGCTGCGTGGGGCTGGACCTTTGGCGAGGACTTCAAGTACGAGGTCGACAAGATCCTCGTCTCCTTCGACTACGGCAAGAACTGGGTCGAAGTCGATTCTCCCGACAGCTTCGATCCCTACCAGTGGACCCACTTCACCATGACGTGGACGCCCGACAAGGCCGGCACCTATGTGGTGAAGGCCAAGGCGGTAAGCAAAGACGGCGTCGAGCAGGGCAAGGACGCCAACATCATCGTGCAGGTAAGCGAATAGGGAGGGAGAGCATCGTGACGACGACGAAGACTATCGGCGCGGCGGCAAGCGGGTTGCTGCTGCTGAGCTCCGCGGCGCTTGCGGCGGCTCCGGCCGTTATGGACATCACGGCCGATGCGGCGCCGACGAGCGCGGTCGCCCAGGCGGATGAGCGGGCCGCTGCCACGACCGAGGCGCAGCGCGTGGAAGGCCAGTTCAGCTACGACCAAGGTGCAACGACCTCCAATAAGGCCATCGCATCGGTATTCGCCAAGGCGGCGGCCACGCTGTGCGGCCCTTCCGGTGAGTCCGGCGCCGGCATTATCGCCCAGGCCATCCAGGTCACCTGCGCGACCGGTGCCTGCTTCGAGGCGACGGTGGCCGATATGGCCGACGAGCAGGGAGCCGATTCCTACACCATCGGCTGCTCCTGTGCTACGAACGGCCCCGGCGGTGGCGCCATTGCCAATGCCGAGGTGTCGGGCGTGTCTTTGGCCACGCTGGCGGCCCTCGCGGCCTAATATCGAAAGCCCGCGTCTCTCCCCGGCGCCGGCCTTGCGAAGCGCGGCCCCGCCAGCCTCCCGGCGGGGCCGTGCTCGTGTACAATGGGGACACCGAACAGCACGAGCGCAAGGCGGGAAAACATGGCGCAGCCGACCGAGAAGCAGAACATCGCCCAGAATGCGGCCGAAGGCTGCAATACCGTGACGTTTACGGCAACGGACGGCACGGTCGTTTCCTTCCCGCTCGATTTCCTCATCGAGCGGGGCGCCATCATTGCCGACAAGATCAACGGCGAGAACATCGCCGATGTGATGGGGTGCTCCAACCAGCTGTGGATTCCTGGTTTCCCGGCCAAGTACTTCATTCGCGACATCGCGAAGATCGATTTCACGCGCGAGGACGAGGTGCCCCCGCTGCCCGACTTCACCGATGACGGGCACGACTACGCCAACCGCCCCAACGTTTCCTGCAAGGCGGAGTACGTGGGCCGCGTGGGCGAGCCGATGGTGTTCGAGGGCTGGGCCGACGACTTTGACAAGCGCATTGTGGCCGTGGAATTCTCGCTCGACGACGGCATAAGCTGGACGCGCCACGAGACGACGGGCGCCGATGCGGTGCGCTGGGTATGGTGGACCTTCGAGTGGACGCCGCAGGAGGAGGGCATGTTCGCCATGAAGGTGCGCTCAGTCAATGAAGACGGCAAGGCAAGCCCCATCCCGGCCGTTCATAACTTCCAGGTAATGGCGTGATAGAATCTCGCGATGCGCAGGCGGCGATTGCGCTGCCCTGCGTCTAACCGCGATTTCAAGAGGCGAGATACGGCAAGCGAGATATACCTATGACACGAATCTATACGTGCAACATTCCCATTGAGGCCGATGTGGTGGATGCGTTCTGCGCGCTGCAGAAGGGCTTTACCGACCAGTTCGTGTACTACGACAAGGCCCGCGCCTGCCGCTACATGGGGCTGGGCCGCTGCATCGCGCTGCCGGGCCTGCGCGAAGTGGAGTGGGTGCACGGCGGAGGCGCGGAGGCGCGTGCGCCTCGGGGGGTCGGGGACGGCTTCGGCGCGGGTTCCGGCGCGCCCTCGATCGGTGCAGTCTCCGGCGCGGCTCCCGATGGCGCGGCCCTGGAAGGCGCAGCCCAGCCGCCGGTGTTCTTCTCGTTCAACCGCTTCGATGCCACCAACCCCGCCCCGGCTGACGAGCTGATGGCATCGTTTCCCCGGCTGCGCTTCATGTTGCCGGAAATCGTGCTCATCGAGAACGAGCGCGGACGGTTTCTGCAGGTGAACTCGCTGGGACCCGTGTACCCCGGTCGCGTCGCCCGCTTCCAGCGCATGGTGGCCGCCGCGCCGCGCCGTCGGGCCGAGGCGATTCCCTTTACAGTGGAGCCCGACTCCCGCGCCGGGTGGGATGCCGAGATGGAGGAGGCCCTGGCCGCCATCGCCGCAGGCCGCGTGTCGAAGGTGGTGCTCTCGCGCCGCCAGCGCCTGGTGGCTGCGCAGCCCTTCTCGTCGAAGGACTTGCTGGTGAACCTCATCGACGGCGACGCCCGCGGCACGGTGCTTTTGTACCGCTACGCCGATGTGTTCTTCTGCGGCTGCACCCCGGAGCTGCTCGTGCGCAAGCAGGGCGACCGGGTGGAATCCATGTGCTTGGCCGGCACGTGCCCCGCAGGCGCGACGGATGCGGAATCGGAAGCGCTGGCGGCGGCCCTCATGGCCGACGGGAAGAACCGCGCCGAGCACGATTACGTGGTGCGGCTCATCCGCAGCGTGCTTGAGCGCGTGTGCTACGACGTGGACGTGCCCGCCACGCCCCAGATCATGCGCCTGGCCCACGTGCAGCACCTGTTCACGCCGGCGGCTGCGCGGGTGCTTGCCGGCGTCACGCTGGCCGATCTGATGGAAGATCTGCACCCCACCCCGGCCGTGGCCGGCACGCCGGTGGGCGAGGCGAAGATGCTCCTGCGGTCCATCGAGCCCTACAACCGCGGCTTTTTCGCCGGAGCCTGCGGCTTCGTGGACGGCGCCGGCGATGGCGAGTTCTCCGTGGCCCTGCGCACGGGCGTGTTCGACGGGGAAGTGGGCTGGGTCTACGGCGGCTGCGGCATCGTGGAGGGCAGCGATGCGGCGGCCGAGTACGACGAGATCGGCCTGAAGCTGCGTACCATCTTGTCGGCTTTCGGAGCCTAGGTTCGCAGCGTCCCATCGATTGGTTGCCGCTGGGCCGTCCTTGGGGATGATGCTCCGCGACCGTTCGCTCCTTCGGCGCACTGCGCCTTCCTGTCGCCTTTCGCCCGTGGCGTTTGGGTGCATGCTTGTCCCGATGACGGCGCGGAGCGCTATCATAATGCGCAACGACAGGCGGAAGGACGCACTATGACGACGAGTACCCATCAGACCGACACGGCCCTCTTTGTGGCGGCTTTTTTCGACGAGCTGTGCCGCTGGGGTGTGCGCGACGCCGTCATCAGCCCCGGTTCGCGCTCGACGGCCCTGGCTATGGCGGTCTACGAGCTGTCGCGCCGCCGTCCCGACGATTTGCGGGTGTTCGTGGACATCGACGAGCGCGGGGCGGCCTTCCTCGCCTTGGGCATGGCGAAGGCGAGCGGGCGCCCGGCGGTGCTCGTGTGCACGTCGGGCACGGCGCTGGCCAACTACTACCCGGCAGTCATCGAGGCGGAAACGTCGCGCGTGCCGCTTATCGTGCTGTCGGCTGATCGGCCGCCGCAGCTTCAGGGCCTCGGCGCCCCGCAAACTACCGACCAGCTGAAAGCCTACGGCGATCACGTGCGCTCCTTCCGCGCCATGCCGCTGCCCGGCGGACGCGACCGTGACATCGCCTTCGCGCGTCAGGCGGCCCGCGAGGCAGTGCTTTCGGCCCTCGGCCCCTCGGCCACCATGGGATCGGGTCCCTCGGCCGCCTCGGCCCTGCGTACAGGTTTGGACGATTTCGCGGCCTTGGCCAACTACGACGCGAGCGTGCAGGTGGCCTCGCGGGCGTCAGCGCATTTCGCCGGCCCCGTGCATCTGAACTTCCCGTTGGAGGCCCCCTTGAAGCCCGATTTCGGCAACGCCGACATCCAGGCGGCGTTCCATGGCGCGCGCGATTGCTTTGCCGTGGGCGCGCGCTCGGTGCCGGTGGCCCGGCTCAAGGGCGATGCCGAGGAGGCGGACGGACGCCCGGTGCTGGGCCCCTTGCTGGGATCGACCGGGCAGCTTTCGAGCGCGCATGTGGCCGTCATTGAGGAGGCGCTGCGCAAGCGACCGACCTTGGTGCTCGTCGGCGAGGGGGCCTGCGAGACGCTGGCCGAGGCGGAGGAAATTGCCGCTTGGGCGCGGCGCTGGTCGTTCCCGCTTCTAGCCGACCCGCTTTCGGGGTTGCGCTCGCTGGACGACCCGCTTGTCATCGACAACTACGACAACCTCTGCCGTCACGGCAGCTGCCCGCGACCCGAGGTGGTCATCCGCTTCGGGCGCTATCCCGTTTCCAAGGCCACGGCGGCCTTCCTCGAGCGGGTGAGGCCGCTGTCCATCGTGGTGGATGTGGCCGAGACGCGCGACTTCAACGTGTCCACCGACGTGTTCGTGGGCACGACGCCGCTCGGTTTCGTGCGCAGCGTGTGGCACGGCGAGGGCCGCAAAGTGCAGCGCGCCTTCGCGGCGGAGTGGGTCCGCGCCAACGATGAGGCGCGCCTGCGCATCCTGGCTGTGGAGTCGTCGGTGGCGAGCGCTCTGGCCGCAGATGAGTCGCTGCCGCTGCCGGGGGATACGGTGGCCATGCCGTTGCCCGCTGGCACCCCGGTGAGCCCCGCCACCCCAGCGCCGGCAGCGCCCGAGCCGGTGGAAGGCGCCTATGTGCGCGCCCTGCTGGAGCTTATTCCCGAGGGGTCGTGCCTGTTCTCGGCCAACTCCATGGCGGTGCGCGCGCTGGATACGTTCTATTTGAAAGACGGCAAGCCCATCGCCGTCATGGCGAACCGGGGCCAGAACGGCATCGACGGGGTGACCTCTACGGCCATCGGCGCCGCCCAGCACTTCGGGCAGACCACCTTCCTTACGGGCGACTTCACCCTGCTGCACGACCTGAACGCCCTTGCCCTGCAGCGCGAGATACTGATCGAGCATGGTTCGGCTGCGTTGGGAACCTACGGCGGGGACTGCCTTGCGACGGAAGCTGGCGACGAAGAGGCGCCCCTGAGCGCCGACGACCTCCTGGAAGAGGAAGCGGGAGCCGAGGGAGCGGCGCCCTCCATCGTGATCGTGCTGCTGAACAACAACGGCGGGGCCATCTTCGATATGCTGCCCCAGGCCTCCGACGACCCCTACTTCGAGCGCCTGTTCCTGGCGCCCCAGGATGTGGACTTCCAGGCCGCGGCCGATGCCTTCATGGTGCCCTCGGCCCGCGTGGGCTCCGTGGAGGAGTTCCGCGAGGCCTACGCCGGCTTTCTGGGACACCCGGGCATCAGCCTCATCGAGGTGCAGCTGCCCCTGCGCGGCGTGAAGGATCGCTACGCTCCCTACCAGGCCTAGGCGGCCGCAATGCGGGAGGAGGAGAACGCTGTGCCGGAAGGGCAGCGGAAGGCTCCGGCAGCTGGACTGGGCTGGCGGAAGGAGTCGGTCGCGGGGCGGCCGGAGAAGGCCCCGGTCATCCTGCTGCACGGATTCGCCCAAACCCCCGCATCGTGGGATGGGGTGGCCCGGATTTTGCAAGGGCAGGGTCGGCGCACCTATGCCCCGAACCTGTTTGAGCCGGAGAGCGGCCTTGCCCTTCGTGCATGCGACTGCGGGGAAGCGTTGACGGCGCCTGGTGATGCGGCTTACGACCGAGCCAGCGGCCCAACGGGTGATCTGGCCGCCGGCCCGGCTCGTGGCGTCGCCGACAGTCCGACCGGCGATCCGATCAACCATCCGATCGCAGACAAGCCGACCAGCGATCCGGCTAGCCGCCCGACTAGCCACTCGATCGCCGATCCCCTCGCTTCTATGGGGGCGGTGTGCGACCGTGTGGCCGCTATTGTGCGCCTGGTGGCCGCAGCTGAGGGCGCCCCGGTGCTCGTCGGCTACTCCATGGGCGGCCGCATTGCCGCCGAGACGATGGTGCGCCACCCCGGCCTTCCCCTGGCAGGGCTCGTGCTGGAAAGCGCCGGTCTCGGTCCGGCCGACGATGCGGCCCGCGCGGCGCTGGCACGGCGCAATGGGGAATGGGCCGCACGGCTGCGCGAGGGAGGCGTGGCGGCCTTCATGGACTGGTGGGAGACGCTGCCCCTGTTCGCCACCCAGCGGGAGCTGCCCCCGGCCACCCGCGTTGCCATCCGCGCCGATCGCGAGGCCCATGGTGCCGAGACTCTCGCTCGTTCCCTGGAGGCTTGGGGTGCGCACCACCAGGCGGCGGAAAGCGAGACTGTGGCTGCTCTCGCCCAGATGCGCGTGGTCGGTCGTCCAGTTCTCTATTTGGCGGGGTCTCGCGACGAGAAATACGCTGCCCTCGCCGCCCGCGTTCGCGCTGCCGGTCTTCCTGCCAGGCTCGTGGAGGGTGCTGGTCACAACGTTCACTTGGAAAAGCTCGAGGTATTCTCAAGGGCCGTTGCGCAGCTTGCAGGGGCGCCCCCTTCGGGCCCTTCGCCCTCGTAGTGCGCGACGTTGGCGGGACTGGAGCTGTTTTCTGGCTTGGAATTCACGACCTTGGTCCCAAAACGGAGCAAAAGGACGCACGTTGTAAGACACGTACAGGGAAAATGCCGCTGCTGTAATACAGCGGGGCCGCTTTCGGCTGTTTTTCTGCTGCTGATAGGACCAAGGTCGTCAATTCCAAGCCAGAAAGCGCAGGGGGATCCCTTCGCTGAAATAATGACCCGCAAACCTTCTTTATTGTGCTAAAGTAGCGGCCATGAATTTCGTGCAGGGACATAAAGGCGGCATGGACGACGCGGCGTTGGCCGTGGCCAGCCAGCATATTGCCCAGCAGTCGTGCGGCGTGGTGGCCTGCGCTCTCATGAGCGCGCACAAGGCCGCCCAGTGTTGCACCGCCGCTGCCGAGCGTGCGCTGGCCAGCGCGCACAAGGCCGCCCAGTGCATCGCCGAGGCTACCCGCGCTGTGGCCAGCCAGCACTTGGCCCAGCAGTCCCCGCGCGAGGTCTCCCCACAATTTGAGTTCCGATACCAATAGCACACGGGTTTTCGCCCGTGGCTATTTTTTTGTAGCCGGGGGCGAAAAGTCGTGTGCGCCTTGCGTGTCGGCCTCGCATAGAGGGGTCGCGGGCGGCCGGGGCACTCGGTCGCCGCATCGGGTCGCGTACCTGCGGGGACAGGCGGGCGACCGGCAATATTCGCGCGTTTGAGGAAGAGGAGAGACATGATCGCGAAAATCCTTTTGGTCGTGGCCTTTGTGGCCGTGGCCGTGGCCGTGGGCATCTACTGCCGCAAACACGCCGGCACCGTGGACGGCTTCATCCTGGGCGGCCGCAACGTCGGTCCGTGGATGAGCGCCTTCGCCTACGGTACCAGCTACTTCTCCGCCGTGGTGTTCGTGGGCTACGCGGGCCAGTTCGGCTTCAAGTACGGCATCTCGGCCACGTGGGCCGGCATCGGCAACGCCCTGCTCGGCAGCTTGCTCGCCTGGTGGATCTTAGGTCCCCGCACCCGCGAGATCACCCATCGCCTCGGCGCCTCCACCATGCCCGAGTTCTTCGGCAAGCGCTACGATTCCCGGGCCCTGCGCATCGCGGCGGCGGCCATCATCTTCGTGTTCCTCATTCCCTATACCGCCAGCGTCTACAACGGCCTGTCGCGCCTGTTCGGCATGGCCTTCGCGCTGCCCTACGACGCCTGCGTCATCGGCATGGCGGTGGTCACCTGCATCTACGTGGTGCTCGGCGGCTACATGGCCACGGTCATGAACGACTTCATCCAGGGCATTGTCATGCTGCTCGGCATCATCGCCGTCATCGTGGCGGTCATCTTGAACAACGGCGGCTTCTCCGAGGCCATCGTGTCCCTCTCCCAGATTCCCGCCGAGGGAAGCGCCATGCAGGGGCCCTTCGTCAGCTTCTTCGGACCCGACCTGTTCAACTTGCTCGGCGTGGTCATCCTCACGTCGCTCGGTACCTGGGGCCTGCCCCAGATGGTGCAGAAGTTCTACGCCATCAAGACCGGTCCCGCCATCAAGCAGGGCGCCATCATCTCCACCCTGTTCGCCTTCGTGGTGGCCGGCGGCTCCTACTTCCTCGGCGGCTTCGGGCGCCTCTACGAGGGCCAGATCGAGTACGCGGCCAACGGCACGCCGGTGTACGACTCCATCATTCCCACCATGCTGTCCACCTTGCCCGACGTGCTCATCGGCCTGGTGATCGTGCTCGTGCTGTCGGCGTCCATGTCCACGCTGTCGTCGCTCGTGCTTACGTCGTCGTCCACCTTGACCATCGACTTCATCAAGGGCAACCTCATCAAGGACATGTCCGAGAAGCGGCAGCTGACCTGGATGCGCGGACTGCTCGTGGTGTTCATCGCCATCTCGGCGGTCATCGCCCTGTTCCAGTACCATTCCAGCGTGGTGTTCATCGCCCAGCTCATGGGCTATTCCTGGGGCGCTCTGGCCGGCTCGTTCCTCGGTCCTTTCCTGTGGGGCCTGTACTCGGGTCGCATCTCCAAGGCGAGCGTGTGGTGCTCCTTCGCCGTGGGTGTGGGGCTCACGGCCGTGAACATGGGCCTGGCGCTGTCGGGCGGCGTGCCCCTCATTGCGAGCCCCATCAACTGCGGCGCCCTGTGCATGCTCATCTCCCTGGCCATCGTGCCGCTGGTGAGCCTTGTCACGCCGGCGGTGCCCTTCCAGATAAAGCCGCCCACGGCCGAAGGCGCTACCGACCGCGAGTTCGAGCGCGAGCTCGCGCAGGAGGAGCTCGCCAGCGCTAACGCCGGAGCCGCTGCCGACGTGTAAGAGCGGCGTGTGGAAATATCTTCTCGTGGGGAACGCCGGGTCTGCGGATTCGGCGTTCCTGTTGTCGGCGGCCGCCGCGGGAGGGGAAGCGCCCGGGGCGGCGACCCTGCGCGAGCGGGGCCTGCAAGCCAGAAGGTGCGCGAGCAGGGGGGCGCCGGGCGAACGGCTTGCCGCCCCCGCTCGCGCACGTACATGCTCTCAGCGCTGTTTACGGAAAGAGCGCGTCGGGCCAGTTGGACTCGGCGCGCCGCTATATCTCGTTCGTCATGGCGCAGGGAGGCACGATCATGGGTATGAAGTCGGGCTTCGTGTTCCAGTACACATCGACGAGCACCTCGTCGGCTGGCTCGGTCATGCCGCTGGCGCACCAATCCATGAATAGGTTCGTGCAGCTGTACACGTAAGCGTCGATGAATGCCTTGCGCGGGTCGTCGGCAGGGGGCTCGTCGGTGTGGAACACAAGCTTGTAGTAGCCGCTCTTCAACATGCGGACATGGGTTTCATGGAAGTTGTTCTGGCCCCGATGATGGGGCAGCTGGCTGAAGAACGCCTTATGTTTGCGGGCGAAATCGAGAGATTTGAACGACCCCTCTCGCGTGTTGAAGATGTCGTAGTTCTCCTCAAAGTGGTACACGAACACGAAGGCGATAAGGTCGTTGATGTCGCGGAAGTTATTGTAGAAGGTCTGGCGTGCCGTATGTGTTTCCCGGAGGATGTCGGTGACGGTAATCTTGTTGATGGATTTCGTCTCGCACAGCTTGAAAAGCGCCTTCACATAGCGCCTCTTTGCCGATGTGGCCCCTTGCTCCTCCACGGGCATCCTGCCTCCCGGTTCCCTTTTTCCCTCTCGCTAAAGTATAGAGTAAGCTGGTCTTATGCCGTGCAGGCAAATGGGGCTGCTCTCTAGACAATTGGGGATGAACTGTCTATTGATGCCCGCATTTTCGGGTGCGTACAATGCGGCTATCGCGCCCGGCGAACAAGGGGAGGGCGCCTGTGGAGGAAAAGGAGGAACCCCATGAACAAGGAAGAACTGGAGGCTCTGAACGACGAGATCATGCCCAACGGCGTGCGCCGTCGCGATTTCCTGAAGGGAGTGGCCGCGGTGGGCATGGGAGCGTTTCCGCTGGCCATGCTTCTCGCGGGGTGCAACAGCAACCAGGGCGCCTCGGCCGGCGGCACCCCCGAGGCCGACGCGCTAGCTGGAACCGGTACGCCGGAGGCTGCGCAGGAGGGCCTGTCGTCGTCCTTCGGCAACTGGGTCGACCCTTCCAAGAGCGATAGCCTCATGGAGCAAGTTATGGCCGAGACCGAGGAGGTGTCCGATGCCATCTGCCCCGACGGCACCGTCATCCCCGCTGTGTTCGTGAAGCTGCGCAACCGTATCAACCGCATCGGCCAGGGCATCGGCTCCATTCCGGATGAGACCGGCTACCAGATGATCATGTACCTGTGGTCCGAGGAGGATGCCGAGAACTACCTGAAGATGCCGTTGCACCGCATGTTCACCACGGGCGACTACAAGGCGCTCACCGGCTGGGATGAGGAGAAGTGCCAGCAGATTCTCGACGACCAGGCCGACCGCAACCTCATTTGGCGCACCAACCGCGGTGGGCTGCCCCACTACGCGCTTATTCCCTATATCAACGGGTTCTGGGAGTTCAACGAGCTGAAGGCCTACTATTCCGGTATCGAGGGGGCGGTGACCGAGTTCGATATCCAAGGCATCCGCGGCATGGATCCCAACGGCGAGAGCGGCAGCACCTTCCCGCTGTTCCGCACGTATCCCATCAGCGTCGATGTGGTGGCCGAGGATGAGCTGCAGCCCTATCAGGACTGGCGTGCGCTCATTAAGCGCAACAAGAACATCACGGTGTCCCCCTGCCAATGCCGCACGCAGTGGGATGCCCTGGGCGTTCCGCATCCCGACGAGCACCCGCACCGCACGTGCCTGTCGCTGGGCGATATGGCCGAGTACTTCATGGAGACGGGCATCGGCGAGCAGATCACCCAGGAGGAGGCCATCGAGATCGTCGAGGACATCATCGACAAGGGCATGGTGGTGGAATCCATTTGCGCGAAGAACGCCGACATCATCTGCTGCTGCCACTCTGAGAGCTGCGGTAACCTCATGGCGTGGCGCGGCCAGAATGGCGCGGGCGACCAGCGCAAGTATTTCAGCGCCTACACTCTCAACTACGACGGCGATGCCTGCATCAAGTGCGGCAAGTGCATCGAGCGCTGCCCCATGCACTCCATCACCTTCGGCGACGACGGGCTGTGCGCGATGGACGACGCCTGCGTCCGCTGCGGTCAGTGCGTGCCCGTTTGCCCGGCCGAGGCGCGCATCCTCTCGGCCACGGAAGGCTATCCCGATCTGCCCGAGGATTACGTGGACTGCAACCGCTACTTCGCTAAGGACCGCGTCGCACGTGGCCAGTTGGTCGACTTCACCGGTGGCGAGTTGGCGGCTGCTCCGACACCCGAGGCCTAAGCGGCCGGGGCGGCTGAAATTCTGGAGTAGCGGCCTTTCGAGGCGTCTATCATGGCGGGGCGTCGCGTCGTCGGCGCCCCCGCTGACGTTTCCGCGGGCACCCTAATCGGGTCGCTGCAGCAGGCGAGGGGGGGGGGACTATGCACGAGATGGCGCTGGTGCGCAATATCATGGAAGTGGTGGTTGAGGAGGCCGAAGCCGCCGGGGCGGCCGAGGTGACGGCGGTCCATCTCGATGTGGGCGAAGGCCGCGACATCGTGATCGAGCTGTTCGAGAGCCTCTTCCAGTTCCTCGCTCGCGGCACGGTGGCCGAGAATGCGCGGGTCGTCATCAACGCGACGCCCTACCGGGTGCGTTGCAACCAGTGCGGTGAGGAATTCCACCTCGACTTCAAGGATCGCCTCTCCCAGACCTGCCTTGGCTGCGGGGCCGACCGCGACTATACGCTCATCAGCGGAAACGAGCTCTGCATCAACAAGATAGAGGCTATTCCGCGAACGTAATGGCTGCCTGTTTTGCCCTCCCTGAAAGCGCCGAGCTCGCGGGCCCGGCGCTTTTTGTGTGCCCTGCGGTGTGCGAAGTGGACAAAAAGGCATAGTTCTCGTAGTTTTCGACGCCTCTGCTGTCAGGCCGGACGAATTTCACCTGGAAAACGTCTCACGTGCACGGAAGGGGGCCGACTTGGGCTACGAGAACCGTGCCTTTTTGTCCCTTGGAAGTTACGGCGCTACCGGCCCGCCGCTGCTGTATCCGGGTTCGGCTCCGAGTCTCGAACGGGTCCCTCAGGGGCCAGGGCGGTCTGGGCCAGCTCCTCCAGGGCCCGCTTGCCCGACACGCCGAGCTTCTCGTAGATGTGAGAGGCGTGGGACTTCGCCGTGCCCTCGGAAATGGTGAGCTTTGCCGCGATGCCGCGCATGCTCTCGCCCTCCGCGATGAGGCCGAGCACCTCCTCCTCGCGCGGCGATAGGCGATGCTGGGTTGCCATGGTTTGAATCCACGCGCGGCGCCTCTCCTGGCCGGCGAGGTCTTCCGCGAGGGCGCCGGCCTCGGCGAAGGAGACGCCCCAATGTTGCGCCAGGCCCCGGCGGTTGAGGAGCAGGGCCGCCGCCGCGAGGGAGATGACCACGAGGGCGATATTGAGGGCAATGTGGAAGGCGGGGAGCGATCCGAATGGGGAGGCGACGAGGGCCGCTCCTGCGGTAGAGCCGACGAATTCGGCGCCCATGCTGGTGCATTCGGTGATAGAGAACAGCCACACGGCCGATATGCCGAAGCGACGCGAGATGTCGCAAAGCGTCGCATCCACGAAAAAGTACGACAGCAGGACGGCAGCGCTGAGGCACACGCCCATGACGAGCGGCCCCATGAGCGAGGAGAGCGAGACGAGGGCGAGGCTCGCCACCATGAGGGCCGGCGGCAGCTTCTGCACGGCTCCGAAGGAGATGCGATCGCTCAGGCCGAGCAGCCCGATCCAGAGGATCCCTGCGACCACGAAGGTGGTGAGGCTCGAGTTGACCCCGACTATCTCGGACATGTGCATACCCGAAAGACCCGAGGCGAACCCGTAGAGCGTCATGACCGCCACCACCCGCCAGGGAACTGTGCGGCGTCCCGTGGCCCGCAGGGGTGCGAGCATGACGTGGGCCTGGGCCCGGCATAGACAGGCGATGCTGGCGAAGGGCAGCAGCACGAGGGCCGCAGCCTGGTAGGCCGGATACAAGCCGTTGAGCAGGAACACCAGCACTGGGGCGGCGGCGTAGGAGCCCGTGAGGCCGATGAGCACCTTGAAGGGGGTGAGCCCCGCGTACAACTCGCTCCACATGAGGACCATCAGGGTGGCTCCCAGGGCCGCAGCGGCCGTCAGAGGGCCGCTGGCCGCGGTCAGGTCGGGCATGGCCAAGGAAGCGGCGCTCGCCAGGGCATAGGCCCCCATGAGCACCGGGCACAGTCGCTGGGCCCAGCGCCGAGGGCAGAGGGGCGAAAGGCGGCCGGCAAGGGGGATAACGAAGGCGAAGGCGGCCAGCATGACCAGATCGAACAGCCGGTGATCGGTCGTCGCCGAGAAGGGAACGGCTCCGTTGGGGGCGACGAACGACAGGTTCATCCATGCGCGCCACAGGGCCAACCCGAAGAACGGCAGGGGGAGCGTGCTCTTGACGCGCTGTGCCCACCAGTGCCCGCACGATAGGATGCTCATATGTTTCCCCTGTTCAGCGAAAAGGTTGAGGCAAGGTTGATAAGGTTCAACCTTTGTTTCTCCCAAGATTATAGACCGCCGAATCGCCCCTTGGCAAAATGCGGGCCGTCGGTGATGAGGGTTGCCGATGGGGCGCATGGAGACGCCCCGACGACCGAGTCTCGGTCGCATTCGCCAAAGAATCTGGAAAGGGAGGACGGGCTATGACTACGAACATGAATCGTCGATCGTTCTTGAAGGGCGGCGCGCTGCTGGGCGGTGCGCTGGCCGCTGCCGGGCTTGCGGGATGTGCCCCGCAGGAGAAGGGGTCTGAGGCTGCCAGCGGTGCAGCTCTCGGTGCCACGGGGGACGCCACGCCCCGCTTCATGATCGCTCCCGAGCCCATCACCGAGTTCGCTAACACCTACGATCACGGCATCGTCGTGGTGGGCGGCGGCGTGGCTGGCGTGTCGGCCGTCATGGCGGCGGCCGAGGACGGGGCCGACGTGGCGCTCGTTCAGAAACAGGCGACTCCCGAGTCGTCGGGCAACATGGCTGCCAGCGTCACCCCCGAGGTGCCTGAGGCGGCGAAGTCCGCTCTGGTGAGCTTCCTCATCGAGCGCAGCAACCACCGCTCCAAGCGCGAGCTCGTGCAGGCCTGGGCCGATAACTCCTACGATGCCATCACCTGGTTCGCCGAGAAGACCTCCGCGGCCGGCATTGAGGTGAACGAGGGCGAGCCCGAGGCCGAGCGCGACATCACCGTGAACGGCTATGAGGTGCACCTGCATGCCAACACTTACTTCGGCATTGGCCACGACGAGGTGGTAAAGGCCCTGGCCGACACCATGGAGACCCTGGGCGCCCAGTGCTTCTACAATAGTCCCGCCGTGCAGCTTGTTCAGGATGAGAGCGGCCGTATCACCGGCGTGGTAGCTCAGAACGCCGAGGGCGGCTACGACCTGCACAATGCCTCGGTGGGTGTGGTGCTGGCCTGTGGAGCCTATGAGACCGATGAGGAGATGGTGGCATACTACAGCCCCGACTCCGTAGTGCTCGGCACGGGTATGCCCGGCCGCGACGGCGACGGCCACAAGATGGCGCTGTGGGTGGGCGGTCAGATGGAGCCCGCGCCCCACGCCATGATGGTGCACGATTGGCGCGTCTGCCGCGCCGACGCCCCCTTCCTCATGGTGAACTGCGCCGGCGAGCGCTTTATGGCCGAGGGCCCGAAACAGGGCTACATCAACAAGTACCTGCGCCCCTTCATCAAGCAGTACGGCGATGTGGCGCACACCGCCTACACCTTGGTGGATGCCAAGTGGCAGGACCAGTGGACGGCCTGGCACGAGGAAGACCCCACCATCGACGCCCATAATGTAGCGTGGTACTTCGAGGGCAACACCTGGGCCGAGTGCGTGGAGGCCATGCACGCCGACCCCGATGCCGAGGGCTGGGATGTGGATCCCGCGGCGCTGGAGAAGACCGTCGCCCGCTACAACGAGCTGGCCGCCAAGGGCGCCGATGACGATTTCGGCAAGAACCCCAAGTACCTCCAGGCCTTGGACACCCCGCCCTTCGCCATCATCCCCCGTAACTTCGATGGCTCCCTGCCCATGGGCGGCATCATCGTGAACGCCGACAACATGGTGCTCGACGCGAATGACGAGCCCATCGAGGGCCTCTATGCGGTGGGAAACAACGCCGGCCCCTTCTACGGCGGAACCGACTACCCCATGGACGTGCTCGGTCTGTCTATCGGCCGCGCCATCACCAACGGCTACTGCGCCGGCAAGTTCCTGGCGGAGAAGTAGCGGCCCCTTGCCCTCCCCTGAAAGCGCCGAGCCCGCGGGCTCGGCGCTTTTTGCGCATTCCGTGGCCCTTTTCCCTTACCAACTCGGATATACTTATGTCCATCTGTCATACCGAGCGTCCGGGGGATTGCGGGGAAGGGCGCCAGCGGAAGGAGAGTTATGGAAGGATTCGATCTCATCGCCACGGGGCTGTGGTCCATCGTGCCGCCGATTCTGGCACTGGTCCTGGCTCTTATCACCAAGGAGGTGTACTCCTCGCTGACCGTGGGCGTCTTTACGGGCATGGTGATCTACCAGTTCACGCTGAACGGCGCCGGTGGCGAGCAGCTGGTGGCCTCGTTCACCATGGTGCCCCAGATGATGGCCGAGCAAATTGCCGGCAATGGGGCGCTGTTGCTGTTCCTTGCGCTTTTGGGGGCGCTCACCGTGGTCATCGCCACGGCCGGCGGTTCCCGGGCCTACGCGGAATGGGTGACCACCCACGTGAAGAACGCCCGGGCTGCCTCCATCCTCACGGCGCTTCTGGGCATCATCATCTTCGTGGACGACTACTTCAACTGCCTCACCGTGGGTGCCGTCATGCGCCCGGTGACTGACAAGTTCAAGGTCAGCCACGAGAAGCTCGCCTGGATCATCGACTCCACGGCGGCCCCGGTCTGCATCATCGCGCCGGTGTCCTCGTGGGCCGTGGCCGTGGGCGGCTACATGGGCGAGGACGGCTTCAACACCTTCGTGGCCTCCATCCCCTACAACTTCTATGCGCTGCTCACCATCTTCTTCGTGTTCTTCATGCTGTTCATCCAGAAGGACTTCGGCCCCATGGCGGCTGCTCAGGCCGCGGCCGACGATCGCATTCCGGCGGCCGGCTCGAAGCTGGAGGCCGTATCCTTGGCCCGCATCGCCGATAAGGCCCAGGTCGATCTGGAGGGTGCTCCCAATATCCCCACGGTGGTGACCGAGGAGGGCGACATCGACGATGCGGCCGCCGGCGCCATCGAGGAGTACAAGGGCCTCAACATCTCCGATCGCGGCACCATTTGGGACCTCATCGTGCCCATCCTCGTGCTCATCGTGTTCTCCATCCTGGGCATGATGTACATGGGCGGCTTCTTCAGCGGCGTCGACTTCGCCACGGCTGTGGGCGAGAACCCGGTCATGGGCCTGTGCATCGGCGCGGTGGTGGCCCTGTGCGTGGCGGCTGCCATGTTCCTGCCCCGCAAGCTCATGAACCTCGGCGGCTTTGTGGAGGCCATGTCCGAGGGCGTGCGCTCTATGATCGGTGCCATCATGATTCTCGTGCTGGCTTGGTCCCTCGGCGGCTGCTGCCGCTACCTGCTGGGCACCGGCGAGTTCGTGTCCGGCTTCCTGAACGGCCTGGGTGTGGGCCTCGACCTGCTGCCGGCTATCATCTTCCTGGTGGCGGCGTTCATCGGGTTCGCCATGGGCACCAGCTGGGGCACTATCGCGCTCATCCTGCCCATCATCATCGGCGTGTTCGATGCAAGCGACCCGCTGTTCCTCGTGGCCGTGGGCTCGGCTCTGGCCGGCGCGGTGTACGGCGACCACATCTCGCCCATCTCGGATACCACCATCCTGTCCTCGGCCGGTGCCAAGTGCAACCACCTGCGCCACGTGGCCACGCAGATTCCCTACGCCACCCTGGTCATGGTCGTGTGCTTTGTGGGCTACATCATCGCCGGTATCACCAAGACGCCGTGGATCTCTTTGGGTCTGGGCCTCGTGCTCATCGTGGTGGCTGTGCTCGTGCTCACCAAGATGGAGGCGAAGCGGGCTGCTGCCGAGAAGTAGGCTGCCTGGCGGGTTTTCCCGTTTCCGCGAATGTGAAAAGGCTCCCTGCGGGGAGCCTTTTTCGTGGAGTGATTCGGACTGAGCTGGGGGCGGCGGCCGTTGGCGGCCCTGCGGGCGGCTTGCGCCCCGATACTGGCCCAAGTCATGAAAAAGCCCCTGAACAGGGGCTTTTTCTGTGGGTGATTACGGAAGCGGCGCGGCCCTAGGCCGCGGCAGCGGCCTCGGCGAGCAGGCGCTGGCTCTCGGCGATGAGGCGCCCGGCCAGGAATTCCTTGCCCATCTTCTCGTCGCGGGAGCAGTCGAGCAGCATCTCCAAGGTGATGCTGTCGAAGTAGGCGTCGTAGCCGTCGAGCACCAGGTCGTAGGCGCGCTTGATGCCCTGGACCATGGGAGCGCCGGCGCGATCCTTGCGGCGGGCGCGCGTGGTGTCCTTGGCGTCGTCGTCCAGGGCGTTCACCACTTGCAGCAGCGTGATCTTCGAGGGCTCCTTTGCCAGGCGGTAGCCGCCGTGCTTGCCCGGGCGCGCCTCGATGATGCCGGCGTTGCGCAGCAGCTGCGCGAGCTGAATGAGATAGTCGCGGGGGATGGACATATCCTGGGCGATATCCTTCGACGAGCAGGTTTGCCCCTGCGCGGCCAGATACAAAACGGCACGCAGTCCATAATCGGTTGATGCTTTGAGTTGCACTGCAGCCTCCTTACGTATCGACACCCGCAGGTCTGCAGCTTGCGCACCGCTGACGCCTACGACCGACGTAAACGCCGGCGTTGCGTCACCTGTAGGTGTGCCGGAAGCGGTCTTGTTTGCTTCCGACACTTGCAGTATGCGATGGGCAGCCCACTAATACAAGGGATGTACCAAACGATGAGCGCACCGATTCGCATACGTTGCCGCCACGTTGAAATCGCCGCCGATTTCGCAGGCAGGGGGGGGCGCCGGCACGATGCCGCGGGAGGGGCGTCGTGTCGGGGTTCACGCCAAGACGGGGGTGCTTTGCTGCGCCCGCGCTCCGCCAGGCAGGCGCTAGGCCAGGCCCATCACCTGCATGACCAAGAGCACCGCGGTCAGGATGGCCACCACGCCCACGGTGGCCCACAGCAGCACCTTCGACACGCGGCGCGAGCGGTACGCGCCCATGATGCGCTTGTCGGCCGAGATGATGGCCATAAACGCCAGCAGGATGGGCAAAATGACGCCGTTGACGAACTGGGCCGTCAGCATCATGGCCAAGAGGTTCACATCGGGCAGGAGCACCACGATGGCCGAGAACGCGATTACGAAGGTGAAGATGGACTTGAACGTGGGGGCCTCGCGCCACTTGAACGACACGCCCGCTTCCCAGCCGAAGGCCTCGCAGATGACGAAGGCTGTGGTCAGCGGCAGCACGCAGGCGGCCAGAAACGATGCGGCGATGAGGCCCACCGCGAACAGGGCCTCGGCGTAGGGGCCGGCGAAGGGAGCCAGGGCTGCGGCGGCGTCGGCGGCCGAGTCGATGGAGATGCCCGCGGGGAAGAGCACTGCGCCCGTGGTCACGATGATGAACCAGGCAACGATGCAAGCGGCGATGGTGCCCGAGACGGCATCCACTCGCTGGGAGAACAGGTCCTTGGTGGTCAGGCCTTTCTCCACCACATTGCTCTGGGTGAAGAACATCATCCAGGGGGCGATGGTGGTGCCGATCATGGCGATGACGAGCGAGATGAATCCCACATCGCCCACCACGGTGGGCACCACGGTGTCGTGGGCCGCCTCGGCCCAGTTCGGCTGGGCCAGAAACGCCGCTACGATATAGGTGATGAACACGAGCGACAGGGCCAGAAACACGTTCTGCACCCGCTTGTAGGAGCCGCCCACCACCAGCAGCCACACGGCCAGGGCCGCCACGGGCACCGAGACATACTTCGACACGCCGAACATCTCCATGCCGCTGGCGATGCCGGCGAATTCCGAGAAGGTGGTGGCCACGTTGCCAACGAGCAGGGCCAGCATGGCGAAGGCCGCGAGCCGGATGCCGAAGCGCTCGCGGATGAGGGCCGCGAATCCCTTGCCGGTGACCGCCCCCATGCGCCCGGCCGTGGTCTCCACCACGATGAGCAGCACGCACATGATGGGGATGACCCACAGCGTGCCGAAACCGAAGTTGGCGCCGGCCGTGGAGTAGGTGGAGATGCCGCCGGCGTCGTTGCCAGCCATGGCCGTAATGATGCCCGGACCCATGGCCGCCAGGATAAGCAGCAAACGGCTGGGCGCGCGCTTGGCGCCGACGCCCGGCTGCTCGCTGGCGGGAATGCCGGTCTCGGCCAGCTCGGAGGCGGCCCGGGCCATCTCGCGCTCGCTGCCGGTGAGGGACGGGGCCGCCGCAGCGCTGGTCATCTCGCGCTTCTTCGCATTCACGGATATCGCCTCCCTTGCCTAGTAGTGCAGGCCGCCGATATGCAGCGAGCCGGCCAGTTGCAGGAGGATGATCGAGTACAGGAGCAGTCCCAGCAGCACCGCCACGGTAATGCCGGCGATGGACAGGGCGCTCATCTTCGTCTTGTCGCTGGCCACGTCGTCCTCGATGGCATCCCAGGCGTCGTCGGTGGTGACGATGCCGAGCAGGGTGCCGTGCTCGTCCACCACGGGCATGGCGGGAATGTCGTACTTGAAGATGTCGGCGGCCACGTCCTCCTCCTCTTCGGAGGGCAGGCAGCTGATGATCTCGTCGTACATGATGTCGCCCATGAGCCGGTCAGCGTTGAAGAGAACGAGGGTGCGCAGGGAATTCACGCCGAGCAGCTTGCCGTATTCGTCGGTGACGTACACATAGTGCACCGTGGGGTGGTCGTCGGGCAGGGCGCGCAGCACCTCGATGGTATCGCCCACGGTATAGGTGCGGGGCACGGCCACGAACTGGGTGGTCATCATGCCGCCGGCGGTGCCGTCCTTGTAGCCGAGCAGACGGCGAATCTCTGCAGCGTCCTCCACGCCCATGAGGCGCAGCAGCGTCTCGGCCTTCTCGTAGGGAAGGTCGCGCACGATGTCGGCGGCATCATCCGGGTCCATGTTGCCGATAAGCTCGGCGGCCTTGGCATCGGGCAAATCGTCGATGAACTCGGCCTGGTACTCGTCTTCCATCTCGGAGATGGCCTCGGTGGCCCGGGCGTCGTCCAAATGCTCGAACACGCTGGCGCGCTGCTGGGGGTCCAGCTGCTCTAAGATGTCGGCCACGTCGGCGGGGTGCAGCTCGTCCAAGCGGCGGTGGGTCACCGACAGCTGCACTTCCGACAGGTCGCGGTCGAGCAGGTCCATGTAGTTCCAGGCGATGAGCTGCTCGTCCACCTTCTTATGGAACAGCTTCGCCACGTTCACCACGGCCTTCTCCACCAGGGGGTGCAGCCCGCGCAGGATGCCGCGCACGCCCACCTCGGCACCGAGCAGCCGCAGCTGGGTGCCCGATTGGGACAGCTTCAGGTCGTTCACGCGCACGACCTTCATGCCCTGGGTGTCCACGATCTGGCGGTCCATGAGATCGCGGGCCAGCAGCACCTCGTCGGGCTGCAGGTAGCTGAAACGGATGTCGTGGGCATCCACGGACAGCGTGATGCCGTCCTCGTCGAAGGTGTCGACGTATTTGCGCCACGAGATCATGAAGGGCACGCGCCCGGGGCCCTGGAAGGCCAGGCTCGTGATGCGCGGGAAGACCTCGCCCGTGGAAATGGCCAGGTCGGAAATGGTGCCGAGGCGCTCGCCGGTCGCATCGACGACGGGCTCCCCGATCATTTGGGACAGATAGAGCATAGATGTTCCTCCGTTGGCGAGCGCTGGGAGGAATGGGCAAACGGGGCGCTTATCGCGCTGTCTGCTGCAGAGGCCCAGCGCACAGTAGTCGTTTCTTCCGACTACCGCCACGGGGAAGGAGCCGGAAGGTTACATACTGTGAGGTTTCGATTTTCGAACCTTCACGGTGTTCCTTTCTGGTCGGCCTACAAAAAAACCGCTCGAAAGCGGTTCATGATGCAAAGTGGTGCGCCGTGAGGGATTCGAACCCCCGACGTACTGATTCGTAGTCAGTCCCTCTATCCAGCTGAGGTAACGGCGCACTTCAAAACAGCAACGACTATTTAACCATCTCCTTCGGGGCTTGTCAACGACTTTTTCAAACTTTTTTGAAAGGCCACCGTTCGCCGTGGGAGCGGGGTGGGGGTTACGGCTGGGCGCGGGTGCGTCTTGCTCGCACGGTACAATACACTGATACACTGCGGCCGCATCGCCGGCCCCGCTGGGAGAGGAGAGCCCCATGGCCATGGAAATCGACGAAGCTGTTATCCGCGTGGACAACTGCGCCGATATCGACGGCGCCGAGCCCATCGAGATCAGCGAGGACGAGGCGCGTCGCGTGCGCCTGTACGAGAACTTCTACCAGGTGAACACCATCGACCCCGAGCATTATCAGACCTACGACGTGAAGCGCGGTCTGCGCAACGCCGATGGGACCGGCGTGCTGGCGGGCATGACCAACGTGTCCAACGTGCACGGTTATGTGGTGTCCGACGGCGAGAAGATGCCGGCCGAGGGAAGCCTGCGCCTGCGCGGCTACGATATCTATGATTTGCTGGGCGATTTGAATCCCGAGCGCCGCTTCGCCTACGAGGAGGTGGCCTACCTGCTGCTCATGGGCGAGCTGCCCACCCGCGAGCGTCTGGCCCGCTTCGTGGAGGTGATCGATTCCCAGCGCGAGCTGCCCGACGGCTTCACGGCCAGCACCCTTATGGTGGACACCTCTCCCGACATCATGAACATGATGTCCCGCTCCATCCTGCGCCTGTACGCGGCCGACGAGTGCGCTGAGAACCGCTCGCCGGAGCATGAGATTCACACGGCGCTGTCGCTCATCAGCCGCCTGCCGCGCATCATGGTGCTCGCCTACTACGCCAAGCGCGCGGCCTTCCACCACGACTCCATGATCATGCACCGCTTTGTGCCCGGGCAGTCCACCGCCGAGACGATCCTCTCCATGCTGCGCCCCGACCGCGCCTTCACGCCGGAAGAGGCCCGCATGCTCGACATTATGCTGAGCCTGCACGCCGAGCACGGCGGCGGCAACAACTCCACCTTCACTACGCGCGTGCTGTCCTCGTCCGACACCGATCCGTACTCCACCTACGCGGCGGCGTTCGGGTCGCTCAAGGGCCATCGCCATGGCGGCGCGAACCACCAGGTGCGGGCCATGCAGGCCGAGATCAAGGAAAACGTGAGGAACTGGGAAGACGACGACGAGGTGGCCGCCTATCTGGCGAAGATCGTGAACAAGCAGGCCTACGACAAGACGGGTCTGGTGTACGGCATGGGGCATGCGGTCTACACACTCTCCGACCCGCGCGCCATTATCGGGAAGCGCTTTGCCGAGCAACTGGCCGCTGGGACCGAGTACGAGGCCGAGCTGAACCTGCTCAAGTCCATCGAGCGCCTCACGCCCGAGGTGTTTGCTCGCGAGAAGGGATCGAACAAGGCCCTATGCGCGAACGTGGATATGTACTCTGGTTTCATCTACTCCATGATGGGCATTCCCGAGGACCTGTTCACGCCCCTGTTCGCCTGCGCCCGCATGGCCGGCTGGGCCGCTCACCGCTTCGAGGAGATCGCCGCCGGCAAGCGCATCATCCGCCCTGCCTACAAGAACACCGTCCGCGGCACCAAGCCCTACGTGCCGATTGAGGAACGGTAGGGGAAGAGGGCGGTTAGGCAACTGATCTTTTGGGATATTTGCCCGCTAAGTATTTTGGGAGAAAGGAAAACTATGGCGTTCAAATGTACTATCTGCGGCTGTAAGATAGGATTGCTAAGTCGAAAGATCATGACGCTTGACGGTCTAGTGTGTTATCCGTGCATCGATAAGATAGAGAAAAAAGTGTTGGTTCAAATCTAGAGTTGGATGTGTGGCTGTTAAACGAGAAGACGAAATCGTGCTACGCGAACGAAGAGAGTCTTATTCCTGCAATTAGAGAAGCTTTATCCATACAAGGAGGCTTGGGTGCAAACGAGTACCGGGACAAGGTGCGAAAAGAGCAGCTAGAGGAAAAGAGAACCCCGATGCTTCCAAATGCAAATTATGTAATTGGAACTTGGGCGCGCTTTGACGATCAGGAAAAGAAAATGTGCATTACAGACAGGGTGCATCTTTCCTACGATAAGGACAAGTATCGGCTAATTGCATATAGCGACATTTTGAGCTACGAGCTGCTGGAAGATGGAGGTAGCGTCACTAGTGGAGGCTTGGCTCGTGCAGTTGCTGGGAATTCTTTGTTCGGTGGCAAAGGCGCGGTTGTTGGAGCAGTTACAGGAAAGAAGAAGACAAAGCCCGTGTGCACGGATTTGCGCGTAAAAATTGTTTTGGCAAATCATGAGGTTCCTGCTCATTATCTTGTCCTGATTGGTCATAAGACAAGCAAGGATAGCTTCTCCTATCGGTCTGATTTCAAAAGTGCACAAGATATTTGCGCAAAACTTGAGGGGATTTTGAGGGAAAATCAGACTGCAAGTCAGGGGCTGTCTGTGTCTGCTGTTGCGGATGATCTGAGAACTCTAAAAGGCTTGCTCGATGATGGGGTTATTTCTCAAGCCGAGTTTGATGTAAAGAAATCTCAGCTCTTGGGAATTTGACGGAGAAATGTGCTGCGGTGTTGGCGCTCAGGGATCATCAGCAGATCGGCCTCGATCTTCTAGCGGAGAACGATAGGTTCGCACTGCTATGGGACATGCGCACAGGTAAGACTCTGCCAGCGCTGATCGATGCAACGGACAAACTGATCTCGGGAGAGGCCGACAGCTGGCTCTGGATCGCTCCGCTGCCAGCGCTCGGCGCCGTGCATCACAACGCGCTGCTTCTGTCCAAGGAACGGCAGGATGCCATTCGCGACAAGATGACGCTCATCAACTACGACAAGCTGTCCCGCAAGGGCTCCAAGTACCAGACTGAGATCGCCGAGGTCGATTGGGACGGCATCACGCTGGACGAGGGGCACAAGATCAAGAACCCAAACTCCAACGTCGCCCGATTCATCCTGGGCACACCGAAGCAGCGCTACGCCGACGGCCTGTGCCGCCGGGCGAAGTTCCGCCGGTTCCTGACGGGCACCCCCGTGTCCAACTCGCATCTCGAGAACTTCTGGTCGATGCTGTCGTTCTTCAACGACGGCTACACCGACTACAACCGATGGAAGAGCTTCTACTGCATCGAGCGCCCGATCCCGGGCACCTACGCCCGCCAGATCGTCGGCTACCGATGCGCCGACGATCTGCTCGACGAGGTGTCCGCTGTGTCGAACTCGGTGCGCCTGTCCGATGTGACGAACGCGCCCGACGACAACCCCGACTACGTGGTGCACGTGCCGTGGTCGGCCAAGCGCAACCCAGAACCGTTCGCCGTGTCGACCCGGAAGGTGTACAACGAAGTGCTCGAGTCGTACATCGACGGCCTGGACATGGTGATGGACAACCCGATGGCCCGCATGGCCAAGCTGCGCATGATCGCGGCGGGCGCCGTGACCGACGACGACGGAAACTACTACCCGCTCGCGAGCGAGAAGGTGCCGTACACGATCGACACCATCGAGAACTTCGAGGGGAAGGTGGTCGTGTTCCACTTCTTCACGGAGAGCGGGAGCGCCCTGTGCCGCGAGCTTAGCAAGAAGGGGATTTCACACAAGACGCTCAACGGTCGCACGCCGCAGGCCGAGAAGAAGACGGTCTGGCGCGACTTCCAGGCCGATCCCGAGTGCAAGGTGTTCGTCGCCCAGATCAACTCGGGCAACGCCGGCATCGACCTGTACACGGCGGATATGATCATATTCATGGAACCGTGCCTGTCCTCCACCGACCTCGAGCAGGCTAGAAAGCGAATCAGCGACGTGAACGCCGAGGTCGCGAAATCCTTCGTGTTCATGCTGACCGAGGACTCGATCGAGGAGGAGATCTACGCCAAGCTGTGCAACCACGAGTCGTTCACCGATAAGCTGTTCGTGAACCTCATCGCCGATCAGGCGGTTGCCGCCGGCAAGATCACGGAGGTCGAGAAGGACGAGAAGCTGCGCGAACGTCGCTTCGACCTGTAGCGAGGAGGAAGATTATGTGCAAGGTGCGCGATAACGAGATGTCGCGGTGGTTCGATTGCCCGATGTACCGGCGATGCCGCGACCTCTCGTCACGCTCGACGGCGTGTGCTGGTTTTGGAGCAGTGACATTCTGACTGGTAATCAAGCAGAAGAGACATTGCATGCAAATAATTATAGTTGGCAAAGTACTATTGGTTGAGATCGCATTGGATTGTCTTCGTAGGCCCATTTATTGCCCAATGAATGCAAACATAGAAAATAAACTTAGCGCAGCGGGTGATTGTCTATACGCAAAAGGGCACCCACAAGAGAAAGGTTAAACAAATGGCAAGGTATGGAAGAAGTAGCTCTGGCCGTTCAAGCTATTCAAGTTATGGCAAGTCATCTAGATCCTCATCCCCTAGGAGCTATAGTTCAGCACAAGCACATCAGCATGTTGGTCAGACTAAGTTTGGTTACACGAAAACATATTCTCCCTCCTCAGGATTCAAAATGAAGAAGTCCCGCTAAGGTAGGTTGCAATGTTGGCCATAGGTCTCATTCTTGTTAATCTCGTTATCGTCATTTCAACGCTCTCATATGGATCTTTCGATGTGATTGCAGCACTGGTGATGTTCGGTGCGGGAGTGGGATGTTTTATCTGGGACATCAATAAAGAAGATGCAAGGCTTGCCAAGAAGGATGCGAGCTATCGTAGCCGTGAGCTGCGGAGGCAAGAAGCAGTCCTTACTATATGTACCGCAACAAGCTGGTTTTCGGGTTTCTTTGTGATACAAACTATCTTTGGAATAGATAACGATAGCGTCATTCCTAGGTGCGTTTTATGGTTGGCGGTAAGTATCGGTTTGTCTATATGGTGTAAGAAAGTTTCTACAGAATACCAAGAGAGCATTCGTAATTGATCACTCAAATATCCTAGCTATTTTTGGATCAAAGATCTATAGAGCTTTTTTAAACCCAAAGAGACGGAATGATTCAATCAAACCTAAACCCGCCTTCTTTGGGTTTCTTGCTGTTGTTAGTTTACGTTGCTTGTGGCAACGCATTATTTTCCTCCTAAAAGCAGTGTGCCCAACGAAAGGGGTGCAAATATATGCTTAGCAGCGGCATCAAATCAGCGCGAAAGGTAAAAGGATATTCTTAGCAAAAATTTGCTGAGAGGCTAAACGTAGCGCGTCCAACAGTTTCAAAATGGGAACAAGGATTGTCTGCTCCTGATGCCGATATGATAACTTCTCTGTCAGAAACACTTGAAGTGCCCGTGAATGCGTTACTTCAAGATAACTGTCTTGATGTGTTCGCTGATCGTATGCAGGTATTGCTTGAAGAGCTAGAACTAATACAAATGCAGGTTGTTCGACGTAGTATGACAAGGAAGCGAATCTTCTTTTGGTTATGTATTGGATTGGGTGCAATCATCATAGCGAACTCTGCATTTTGTTTGCGTCTGAGAGTCCTATTTGGTTGGGATTACAGTGATCCAGAGGCCGCAGTTTTAGGCGCTGCATTTCATTCGCTTGAGTGGTTGTTTGTCAGGATGGCGCCTTTACTTTAGTGTTCAGTTTTGTTGGTGAGCTCTTGCTGCGAAAGAGCAATAAACCTCAGCGCTAGTTGGCAGCCTAAAGGAAGACGGGATTATCAGGTTCCCCTACATGGTATAGCCACCTCGTTGTCCACCAAAGGCTGCTCTACGGTTGGTCTTCAGTGTCATCCAGTTAATTATTCGTTTTGGAGCAGTGACATTCTGACTAGTGATCAAGCCGCCGTCGTCGCGGACTTGAAGAGGTACTCTTCCATGGCCTTCCCCTTTCATAGGGTGTATACTTGTCGGAAACCGAGGGACGCGGAACCGAACCGTGCCCCTCGGGGTCTCAAGCCCGCTTCGCCTGATCGTCATCGGGGGCGGGCTTTTTTCGCGCCCTAACGGACGCGCAAGCCCACTCGATGGCATCCCAAGCGGCTGCGGACACGAGGGCCGCCAGTACTGAGCGTCTTCTGCCTTGCCAATGACGCCTGAGCGCCGTATAATGCCGTTCAACGGGAGACCTGCTTCCCCACTCGGCAATTGGAGCCGCGTCTGGGATGCCAGCTCTTCCGATTTTCTTTATCCACGTAGATCAGCTCCCCTGCTCTACGGTAGGTCGCGAGAAGTTGCCGGCGTTCCTCTTGCCGCAGATGCTTGCCAGATGGTTGGTATCTACTGTCTCCACCTCGTACCCGATTTTTCTCGTTAGGCCGCATAATCACCATAAGTGGCTCCCCGTCGTTGTTCATGTGGGGTAAGATCGGCGCGATCGATTCCAGGTTGGTCGATCCCTCAAGCCCCTCTGAGACGATAGCGGGCGTGGCCGGCATCCGAACTCGCGGTGCAGCGTGGATATCTGGCATATCGCCGGCTGAGAGGCAGCCCTGGGTATACAATAGGGGCATGAAGAGCAAAGGCGTAATCATAATCGAGCCCGGTGTCGATGTCTGGCCGCACGAGGAGCGCACGGCCGAGGCTCTCGCCGCTTCAGGCATGACCGTGCGGTTCCTTCGGCGCCAAGAGGGCGACCATATCCGCACTCCCGACGTTGTCGTTGACGGTGAGCGGTGGGAGATGAAGTCTCCCCAGAGTTCCGATATGGACAAAGTCCGCAAGACCCTCCGTAGCGCCCTGGGGCAGTCCCGGAACATCATCTTCGACTCTAGGCGGATCAAGGGCGTCCCTGATTTCAAGATCGAGCGAGAGCTCAGGAAGCAGGCCGAAGCCATCCGGCAGATCAGGAGGCTGGTTTTTGTGAACAAGAAGCGGGAAGTCATTGACATAAAGTAGAGGCGCGATTATCCTTGCAGTCAGAAAAGCACTGGCATGGTGTCCACCTACACCATCGTCGGTGCTTTACTTTTGGGGTTATGGGGTTATGTTTCAAAAAGTGTGCTCTATGGGTTTACTCACTATCTGTATTCAGTAGGCATATGGAACTCGCTCCAGGCGATTCCCGAACCGTATTCCTCAGGCACCCCGTCCTCTCGCCCGCCTCTGCTCGAAGCTGACGCGAACAGTCCGTCCACTTGGTCATCCGTCGGCATGACGCGCAGGATCTCGGCTGGAGGAAGCGGCGCTTCCGTGCGCATGTAGCACCACCAGAAGATGGCCTTGATGCGATGGATCAGCGGCAAGCCCCGGTGAAGCCTCAGCATCTCGCGGATCCGGGCGTTCCTGCTCTCGATCGCGTTGTTGGTGGAGTCCCATGCGCCACCGCGCTCCTGCCCCATCTCCACGAACGTGAACAGCTGCCCGCTGCGGACGAGCTTGCTGGGCGATCTTCTGGCCCTCCTCAGGCGCTCGTGGGTGTAGAGGCGCTTGCCGTCCTTCAAGGTGAACTCCCGCAAGAAGTGCTCCCACCTCGTGCACCAGTCGCTGTAATCGGCAAGCCATGCAGCTGCGGCGTCCGCGTCCCTTGCGTCCTTGAGCCTGTTCGCGATGCCTAAGAGCTCGCGCCCGCATTCGAGCTTGGGGTTGAGCGTCGTATGCCTTTTGACCTGGCTCGCCGCATGGAAGGTGCATCGCTGGATGCGGGTTGCGGGCCAGACCGCGCTCGCGGCCTTGGCGAGGCCGCGAGCGCCATCGGAGACGAGCATGGAGGGCGCGGGAATCCTCATCATGAGGGCAGCCCACGCCTCGGCGCATTCGCTCTGCGCGAGATGCCAGGCGAGGACGTGGCCTCTGCTGCAGGCGATGAGGACGACGGCATCGCGCTTGAGCCAGATGCCGTCGAGGAACACGACATCGAAGACCTCTCCGACACAGGGCGCGATGGGCCATATCTCCCATATCCATGAGGTCCTGCGCCAAAACGTCGCCCTGCTGACCTTCTTCTCGGCGATGGAGTCCTTGGAGAGGAGCCAGTCGAGGAAGAAGGCGAGGTCTTTTGCGCGAGAATCGATCCGCCTCACAGATGACGACCCGCAGACCGTGCAGCGCCACCTTTGCCGCCCAGAGGATGTGCTGCCGTTCCTTCTCATCTTGGCACCGCAGAGCGCGCATTTTGGATTATTCACACCATGTTCCTCACCTCAGACAACTTCTCTTGCGGAAACCATTGTCTGATCTGGGACGTCAAGTGGAAACAGAGCACGCTTTTTGAAACACCTGGAAGTTGGGTCGAATCAACTTCCAGGCAATATTTACCTAGGATGAACTGGGATAACTGTCCTCCATAGAGCACACTTTTTGAAACATAACCCTACTTGTGCCTATAGCCCTCATTCTACGGCCGTTATTCGGCGAGGCCAATCGCTAGCGTGTCATCGGGAAGCGAGCTTGTGCCAACTCGTGCTAAAACGGTGTACTCGGAGGAGGAAAAAGCAAACGGCTATGCTACAAGGTTCACATTTGGAAACTCTGCAATTTACCTCTGTGAACTGGCAAAACTGGCGGAGGCGGTAGGATTTGAACCCACGGTACCTTTCGGCACGACAGTTTTCAAGTGATCCGCATTAGCGCAGTTTCCCCAGATCACAGCATTTTGCTTGTGGCGGAAATGTGCAAGATGGCGAATCGCCTAGAAAATGTCGTCGTCCTCGATCAGCCTCGTGAGGTTGTCCGCCAGCATCACGAGGCCGCGCTTTGACGCCCTCAGGTAGTGCCTCTCGTCCGTCTCGCCTCCGGCATGGCCCATCGCCTTCCTGACGAGATCGCTCGGGCTGCCCGCCTCGCCGTGCATGGTGCGCCAGCTGCCGCGCAGCTTGCCGGGGTTGACGTACTTCGACGATCCGCACAGCTCGCGGTACTCCGCCGTGATGTCGTTCGGAGACATATACGCCTTGGCACCCGTGCCGCCCTTCCTGCGGCTGGGACAGAGCGGCCCCGACTCTGGCACCGATTCGAGAAGGGCCGTCGCGAACGGCTCGCCTATCACCATGGTCCTACCGGAGAAGTCGTTCTTCGTGGACTTCAACACCCTGCCGCAGCTGGCGGCCGTGAGGGCCTTGCATATTTCGATGACGGCGTACGTCCTGCCCCTGTGCTCTACCGCCCTCACGTCCTCGGCATCGAGGGCGCATGCCTCCTCGTGGCGCAGGCCGCCTCCGGCCTCGGATATGAGCACGGGAGCCCATGCCATTCCCCTTATGAGGCCTAGCCACCAGCCGACCTCGGAGGCGTCGAGGTACGGCCTCATCGCCGGGACGGCCCTCTTGAGCCTGATCGACCTGTCGAAGGGGCTCGCCATATCGAGTCCTGCCATGTTGAACATCTTTCGCCAGGTCTGTAGGGCGCTCCTCTGGACCCAGGGGGACTCGATCTCGCCGAGGATCTCCTCGACGAGCGACCGCGTGGTGTCCCTGACTCTGACCCCGGCGATTCGATCCGACAGCTCGGCTCGCCATATCCTCCGGTGGCCCTCGGCGGTTCTCACCGCGAGGTTGTCCAGCGACGGATCGACCACCGATTCCCAAAGCTGTCGGTAAATGGTGTCGTCGTTGACGCCGTTCTCGGAGATGTACCGGAGCGCGAGCTCCACCTCCGCCTCATCGCGGGTTCCGTAGAACGTGGCGCTCGGCCTCTTCCGCCTCCCGTCGCTGCCGATTCCGGCCTTCCACCAGAGGCGGTACTTGCCCTCCTCCACGTACTCGATACGCCCGAAGTTGGAGCGAGACTTCCCGGACATGGTACAATGCACCTGCCTTCCTCTTGTAGGTTGGTACTTGCAGGAGCCCCGCTCCGTCCGCCAAGATCAGGCGGGGCTCCGTATCGCTAAGCCTTCTTGATGCTCGGGCAGATGGCGTTGATTACCTCAACGCATTTTTCTACTGCCTCTTCATCCGTGTCTTTCGGTACGATGGTCACAACGGCTGTCTTGTATCCATCGAACCCTCCGAGGACGACGATGTACCCGGGGTTGTTGTTGAGGTTGTACACCGCTGACTGGGCGGGAAGATCCCCGAACATCGATATGTGAACCTCGCCTTCGATGTTTCCGTTTGCCTTGAAGACGCCCATAGTGTTCACGATGCACTCGAGCAGATTCTCGTCAGTGGATGGGTCGTCAGATGCCGGCTCGTCGTATAGAGCCCCGGCACCGTCGAAGACCGAGTATCCAATGAGCATTCCGTCTCCTTCGTAGGTTACGGCGTCTTCTCCGCCGCTCTTGTCCCAATTCGAGGGCGCGAGATACGATATGCCCATATCGCTAAATCGCTTTAGCTTAATGCCGGCAACTTCCTTTGGATCCGAAGTTTTATTCGTCGTCCCTCCGGCGTCGACGTTCGACGTCCCTTTATCAGTATCGTTTAGCGTTGAGGCATTAGTGGTATCGCATTTGAAGCTGTCGAAGACCCTTTGAGCTGTGGGTTCTGTGGTTGGGCCAGTATAGAAAACATTAAATATGTAGGTAGTTTTCTCGTCTGCCCCTATAAACGCCAAGCCATTCGCGTCGCCGCCGCTGAGCGTCGAGGATACGCTGAACAGAACTCCTCTCATCCCGCCGAGCTCACCGATGTAAGGTTCGGATATAAAACCGTCGAAACTTGCGAGGGATTCTACTGATTCAGCCTCTTCTAGTAGTATTTTATCGACGTCATCCTGAGAGTATCCTTCGAGACTCCTTTCTTTGCAGTTTAGAACCATCCACGCCCATCCGGTTGGGTCCTCTGCCCTGAAATCGGTTTCTGTATCGGTGACTACCTCCCATTCTGAAGGATAGGACACCGTAGCCGCACCTCTTTTTGCGGAGGCGTTTAGCTCAACGGTCTTCTCAACAGCCGTTTCTGTGGATGCATCTGGAGACTTTTCAGTGGAGGCGGGAGCCTCGTCTTTTTCGGCCCTCTCAGCCGGGGTCAACTGAACACATCCTATCAATCCGAACGAAATGAGGCATGCTATGGTCGCTGCTCCCAGTTTTCCCGTCATTCTCATCCTCGCTCTCCTTTCGAAGCGCACCTCGGGCGCATTCGTCCGCCCTCCTCCTAGTCGAACCGCTTGAAGCATCCGAGCACCCTGCCCTTGAGCTCCACCTCGCGCCCGCTGTCCCGCGGTATGACGATGGGCTCGTAGGCGGGGTTCCACGAGTTCGGCTTCAGCCGCAGCTCGCGGGCGGTGTGCTCCATCCTGCGCACCACGTAGTCGGTCCCGTCTATCACGGCGACCACGATGGAGTCGTTCCCGAACGGGCTGTTGGGGGACACCACGAGGCTGCTCGTGTCCCCGAAGTCCCTCGACATGCAGTCGCCCTCGTAGTCGAGCACGTAGCAGTCTGGGTCGATGTCGAGGTAGCAGTCGGGTATGTCGGCGGTGTCCTCCGCCTCGTCGTAGACGTCGGGGTCGCCGGCGGGGCCTGCGTGGACGCGGCCGAGCACCGGCACGGTCGCCGTCCCGACGCCCCTGGCGGCCCTCCTGCGCACCACGTCGCCGTGCTCCTTGGCCGCGAGCCCCGCCGCATCCGACATGATGTCGTCGCGGTCGATGAGGAAGTAGTCGCACATCTTCGCGATCTGATCCTCCCGAGGTATCGATCCATGGCGCCACTTGTGCACGGTCGCGGGGTTCACGTCCAGCACCTTGGCGAGTGTCTGCGCGTTTATGTCGAACCTGACGAGCAGGGCGTCTATGTTCTCCGCTACGGTCATGGCTGCTCCTTCCCTTAGATGAATCTTAGCATTACTTAAAATCAAAAACAATAAGCAACTATCTTTCCTTTAAGTAAATTAACATGTATAATTAGCCACACTAAAAAGGAGGTGATAGGCGATGGGTATCAGCAAATTCGAGGCGGCGCGCCGCGCGTCGGGGATGTCCAACGTCGAGGCGGCGAAGATCGCCGGGTTCAAGGAGCCGACCATGTACACGCGGGAGGACGATCCCGGCTCCTGGCGGCTCCGCGAGCTGGCGCGAATCTACCGTGAGCTCGACGGCACCGGCAGGGGCCTGCTCCTGGCCGCGATGGCCGACTTCTGCGAGAACGCGGACTTGACTTAAAGTAAACACCACACCTTGAAAAGAGAATAGCGATCAGAGAACGCGCGCCCGCGCGGCGGCGGTGAAAGGAGGGGCCATGTCCCTTTTCACCAAGAAGGTTACTTACACGAGGTACGGCGATGAGTACGAGCGCACCGTGCCCAACGTGCCGGCGATCATCGTCGCGGCGGTGGCGGCAGTCACCGTCCTCGCGGTGCTGCTGAGCTGCGTCGCGGTGGTCGACACGGGCCGGACGGCGGTGGTCACCAGATTCGGCAACGTGGTCGGCACGGAGGGCCAGGGGATCCACCTGAAGTCGCCCTTCGACCGCTACAACATGATCGACGTGACGCAGCAGCAGGTGACCGCCGAGTACTCCACGGCCATCAAGGACAACCAGTCGCTCACCCAGGAGATCACGGCGCAGGTGGCCGTCGAGCCGGGCATGGCCGAGGAGATCTACGCGAAGTTCCTCGGCAACCACATGGACGGCATCGTCGCCTCCGTGCTCTCGGACGGGTTCAAGAGCGCCACGGCCAAGTACGCCATCGAGGACGTCACCAGCGACCGCGACAGCCTGAGCGCCGACATGCTCAAGGCCGTGCAGCCGAAGCTGGAGCCCTACGGCATCCGGATGGTGTCCGTGGAGATCAGGAACGTGGTGCTGCCCGACGAGTACAAGGCCGCCGTGGAGCGCCAGAAGGTCGCCGAGCGCGACCAGATTACGGCAGATGTCGAGCGGCAGACCGCCGAGATCGACGCCGAGAAGAACAAGATCATGGCCGAGTCGCTGTCGGAGGAGAACTTCCAGAAGCTCTTCTACGAGAAGTGGGACGGCAAGCTGCCGACCTACATGGGCGGCGAGGGAGGCCTGGACATGCTGCTCCCGCAGCCCCAGGCCCAGGAGAGCAAGTAGCACGCAGATAGCCCGCCGCCGCGCGGGCGCGCGTTCTCTCGCAACGCCCCCGTAGCTCAACGGACAGAGCGCCGGCCTCCTAAGCCGGGCGTGCGGGTTCGATTCCCGCCGGGGGCGCCATTTTCCCAGAAGGACACGGGGCTCCGTGCCCCAGCGACGTTCGGGAGCGGATCAGTGCAGCACACAGGCACGCCCGCAGGGATAGCGGGCGGGGCGGTCTCGCGATCACTGCCCCGCTCCCGGCCGTCGCCGAAGCGAAAGGAGAAACGAGATGGCGAAGGACAAGAAGAAGCAGAAGAAGGGAGCCGCCCTCGGAAAGCGCGGCTCGATGACGCTCACATACGAGCAGATCGTCAAGCTCTGCGCCGACGTGAACGACAGGGCGAACCGCTCCCTCGGGACCGCCCTGTCGGACAAGTCCGAAAAGAGCGCCAAGAGAGCGGCGAGAGCGCGCTTCGATGCCGACACGATCACGTCCGGCGCCGGCTATGCCGCGTCGGTCATCCTCGGCATCGACGGCGCGGTCGTGGCCGCGGACATCGCGTCGATGATGGAGACGGTGTGAGGGCCGACCGCGCCGACGAGGCGCTGGATGTGATCGCCGCCGCCCACAGGAAGGCGTCGTGGGAGCCGTGCGAGGTCGTCGTCGCGGATCCCGGGTCGGTGGTCAGCCGGGTGAGGGTCCTCAAGTGCGGCCCGTCCGTCTCGGCGGCGCTTGTCGAGGCGGGGTTCGGCCTGGCGATCTCCGGAGACGGCGCGGAGGTGACGGGATGAGCGCCGTCGCGGTGACGCTGCCGGAGCTGGCGTCCCAGCTCGGCACGCGCTACGACAGGCTCTTGGAGTACGAGAGGCGCGAGTCCGACCCGCTCCCGTCCAGGCTGCTGCCGGGGAGGTCGAAGGGCAGGTTCGTGCTCGTGTCGGAGTTCGAGGAGTGGGCGAAGGACAACTGCCCGCTCTACAAGGAGAGGAGCGAAGGATGACCAGACGGAAGTGGCGGGCGCCGCAAGCCGACCAAAGCAAGCGCACCCGCGTGTCGATGAGCCTGAGGCTCAGGCCCAGGCCGAGTGTAGCGCAACTGCGCCGCAGGCGCAACGCGGCGGTGTCCCGCACGGCGTTCGCCTGCGCGTTCTGCGCGCTCACCCTGGCGGCGTACGCCCTGATCCTGTGGGGCGCGCTGTGAGGCCGTGCGGGCCGCCCCCGTCCGGCCAGATGCAGATACCGGGCCTCGGCTCGGAGGGCGAGGAGCTCATGCGCGAGGCGCGCGTCTGGGTGGCGCTGCACTACACCGAGTGGTGCTGGTACAAGCGGGAGGCGCTCGAGCGCAGCCGCCGCGGGGACGTGTCCCCCAAGCTCATGATCGAGCTCCTGCGCGACGAGTTCCGCGTGGAGATACCCAACGCCGTGGGGCCGGCGCTCGCCCGCATCGCCATGGAGGAGATGCCCTGGGACGGCCGGCACGGCATCAGGATGCGCCTCGCCCGCTCGAAGCTCGACGGCTTCACGACGGCGGCGGTGAGGAGATGAGGCAGGAGTTCGTCGTCTGGGGCACGCTCGACGGGGCCAACGAGTACACGAACGCCTGCCGCTCCCACCACATGAGCGGGGCGCAGATGAAGCGCGACAACCAGCAGGTGGTGCGGTGGGCCGTGAAGGCCGCCGCCCTCAAGCCCATGCGCTGCCCCGTCGCGGTGCACATCACCTGGGTCGAGGGCCTGCGCCCCGGGCGCAAGAGGTTCGTCCCCCGCGACCGCGACAACATCGCGTTCGCGCGCAAGTTCATCCTCGACGCCCTGAGGGCGGAGGGGGTCATCAGCGACGACTCGTGGGCCGACGTCCTGGACACCGGCAACAGCTACATGCTCAACCGCAACGACCCCAAGATCATAGTCGAATTGGAGGAAGTATGACAGAGAAGGCAGTCGAGGTCGAGGCAGTGATCGTCGAGGAGCCGACGAGCGAGCTCGCGGTCTCGTACACGCCCGCCGTCATCGACGACAACCTGGCGGCGGTGGAAGCCTGGGTCGAGTCCCAGGTCGAGCTGTACCGCGGGTGCGTCATCGAGTACGGCGACGACGAGCGCCGGGCTGAGGCCAGAAAGGCCATGGCCGACCTCAACAAGATGAAGAAGCCCATCGAGGCGGAGAAGCGCCGGATCAAGGACGCCTACACCGCCCCGCTCAGGGCGTTCGAGCGCCGCGTCGGCGACATCATCGGCATCATCGACGAGGCGCGAGGCGAGATCGACGCCCAGTTCAAGGCGGGGGAGAAGGCGTTCAAGGACGCCCGCCGCGCCGCGCTCCAGGCCGAGTACGAGGCTGTGGCAGGCCCCGTGGCCGCGCTCATCCCCCTCGACGCGCTCATCGAGAGCGCGTGGCTCGCCCCGAAGAGCTCCGAGGAGTGGGCGTGCGGCAAGCTCGCGGACAAGGCGGCCCGCGCGCTCGACGAGTACAGGCAGATGGAGGCCCTGGACCTGGAGTTCAAGGCCGAGGCCGTGAAGGCGTTCTGCGAGACGCTCTCGTTCGCGGAGGCCGTCAAGCGCAACGCCGCGCTCGTCGAGGAGCGCCGCCGCATGGACGAGTTCGAGGCGGCGCGCGCGGCCGTGACCCCTCCCACGCCGCGCCCGGAGCCAGCGGCGCCGCCGACGCCCCCTCCCGCTCCTCCCCGTCCGGCGCCGACGGCTCCCAGCGAGCCGTCCTTCAGGTGGACCGTCTCGGCGCGCTTCGACGGCACGGCCGACTTCGCGCGCTCCGTGGCCGACGCGCTCGCCGCGGCGGGCGTGCCGCGGGGCTCCATCGAGTTCGGGATGTGCGCCGATGAGTAGCGCCGGGAGCGCGGCGCGCGAGCCGCTCATGGGCCGCCTGGTCTCGGCCATGGAGAAGATGTCAAACCCCAAGAAGAGCAGCACGGCGAAGGTCAAGACCAAGGGCGGGAGCTACGAGTACAAGTACGACACGCTCGACGAGGTGCTCGCCGTCGTGCGGCCGCCGCTGCTGGAGGTCGGGATCGGCCTCACGCAGCCGCAGGTGTACGTGTCGGAGCGCCAGTGCTACGTGATCCAGACGGTCCTCTTCGACGCCGAGGAGCGCGTCGTCATGGACGAGCGCCCCATGCTCAAGTTCAGCTTCGCGCAGGACGCCGGCAGCTGGGAGTCCTACATGAAGCGCTACGCGCTGAGGTCGGTGTTCGGCCTCGCCGGCGAGGAGGAGAGCGGCGAGATCGGGGACATCCCCATCCCGACCCAGCCGGCTCCCCCCGCCCCGGCGAAGGGGCCGGCCCCCAGGCGCGGCAAGTGGGACAGGCTCAACGAGCTCAAGGCGCAGGCGGCTTCCCTGGGCATCGGCGAAGAGCCCGTCAAGGCGTGGATCCACGCCACGTTCGGCGGCAAGCCCATGGCCGAGTTCGACGACGGCGAGATAGCGGCGACCGAGAGGTTCGTCGAGGGCCTCGTCGAGAGGGCCGGCAGGTAAGACGAGAGGAGGAATGAGGTGCGCTACTTCGACCACGACACGGGCGCCTCGAACGACGAGAAGATCCAGGCGCTCAGGCTGGAGCACGGCGGCGCGGCGGTGGACGCCTACTGGACCATCGTGGAGCAGGTCTACCGAGAGGAAACCCCGCTGGTTTTCTTCGGTAACCGACTCGGTTCCAACTCGCTTAGCCATCGGTTGTGCGTCGGTTCCGAGGTGCTCGAGATATGGGTGCTGACGATGGTCGAGCTCGGCCTCCTGGAGCGCTGCGGGGAGGGCGGATGCGCGCTCACGTCGGAGCGAATCGAGGCCAATATCGCCTCCTACCGCAGGAAGTGCGAAACCGCACGTGAGAACGGGAGAAAGGGCGGTCGCAGGCCGCGCTCCAAAACCAACGCGAAACCGACCCGCAAACCGACTGGGAACCGAGTCGGAACCGAGTCGCCAAGCGGACGCCAAGCTAAGAAAACCATAGGTTTTCATAAAGAAAACCTAATGGTTGGGGATGACGACGCCGCTTCGTGCGGCGCGTCGTCCTTCCCTCCGTGCTGCCCGCTGTGCGACGTCCCGCTGTCGCTCGACCTCGGGTCGGGCGGCTTCAGGTGCGGAAGCTGCGGGGACGTGTTCCCGGCGGAGAAGGTCAGGTTCCGCGGAGAGGAGGGGCGATGACGTACACGCCGCCGGCCTCGGTGCTCCGGGGCGCCAGCTACGCCCACGCGAGCTGCTGCGGCATGCCGCACGTCCGCGCCGCCTACACGGCCGACGACATCCGCCGCTACGAGTCCCACGGAGGCGCCTGCCCCATGTGCGGCCTCCCCGTGGCGAACGTCCACCACGAGCCCCCGCGCTCGTTCGGCAGCTTCCTGCTGCGCTCGCCGTCGGGCATCCACGTCCTCAAGCCCGCGCTGATCTCGCTGTGCGGCAGCGGCACCACCGGGTGCCACGGGCTGGTCCACCACGGCCTCGCCTCGTGGCGGTGGGAGTGGGACAGCGACGAGTGGGCCGAGCGGTGGTGGAGCGGCGACCTGCTTCGCCGCATGAGCCCCCACGACCCCGGGCTCTACGAGCTGGGGCGCTGGGTGGTGTCCATGCAGGACGGGTCGGAGAGGGAGGTGAGGCCGCGATGAGGATCCCCATGGCGACCTGCGGCGACTGCCTGGAGTGCCGGGTATGCCCCTGCGGCGAGCACGGATGGTGCCCCGCGATAGACAAGTTCGTGGATGTCGGCGAGGTGTTCCCCACGAATGACTGCGGGGACTTCAGGCCCCGTTTTCTCTACGACCCCGAAGCCTACGAGACAGACGATCCCCGCGTCGACGCGATGCGGGAGGAAGGATACGGAAGATGACGGTTTTCACGACAACGATCCGGGGGGGGGGTGCCTCCCATGCCTAGGGGCAAGCAGGTGACGCCGGAGATGGTGTCCGACGTGCGGAAGGCCAAGACGCGGTGGCCCGACATGAGCAACGAGGAGATCGGTCGCTACGCCGGGACGAGCGCAGCCACGGTCGGACGCATCCTCAGCGGCGCCTATGACCGCATCGCGTCGGCGGTGCCCAGCGACTGAGGGGCCGTCGTCGAGCTGCTGGAGTCCATCGACGCGAAGCTTTCGAGGATGGAGGACGTGGCCGACCGCCTGCTCGACATCCAGAACAGCCAGGCGACGGCGACCGACCTCGCGCACATCATCGGCCTGATGCTGGCCCGCCTCCTCGCCGCCGACAACGAGCGCGGGCAGTGGGAGGCCGTGCTGACGGCGGCCGACGAGGGATTCTCGATCAAGAGCGACGATTAGGAGGAGCGACAATGGCAGACAAAGACCCCAAGGGCATGACCGCCAGCGAGCTGCTGCGGTGGGCTGCGAACGGCGAGCCTAACGAGTACGGAAACGTCTTTGCCGACTTCAAGCTGCTTTCGGCTCTCAGCGGTAAGCCATACGCCAAAATCAACTATGCCGAGGATGTGCAAGGCATCCGCAACTTCGCAGACAAGATCGACGCCGAGATCGAGATGGCTCGCATGGACGCTCGCAACGTGTCCTTCTGGACGGGCCTTGATGCGCGCATCGCTTTGCTTGACTATCCTCTTCGCAAAAACGAAACACTCGACGAATGGCTCGAACGCTGCTTCATCCCGCGCCCGCTCGACGAGGCTGGGGAGCCTGTGCAGTTCGGCGACAGTGACATCGAATGGGACGAAACAGGCGAGTGCCGAAACCCGGGTGCGCATTGGAATGCGACTGCGGTAGATATCGGAGGAAAGCTCCTCGCCACGGGATTTAGTGAGATCATCGCCGTTGCCAAAACGGACGAGCGCGGCCGCGTGAAGCGCCGCGCCCCCGAGGTGCTGGGAGCCGACGGGCTGCCGATCAAGGGTGGCGAGACGGTATGGCTCCTGTCTGGCACGGGGCCTCACGTAGTGGATACCGTTTACACCGACATTCAGACGCCAGACGGGAGAGACTGCCCATGGGCCGACATCGACAACGACGGGACATGGGCATACGTCGAATCGCTCACCCACACCCCTCCGGACACCCAGGAGCGCATCGACGAGGATGCGCGGAAGTCCACCTTCGAGTACTGGGGATGCGGAGACGCGGGCTGCGAATACTGCCCCGCGAAGATCGAAGGAAAGATCCCACGGGATCGGCTCGATACCCGCAACTGCGAGAAGGCAATGCTGCTCGACCTGCTCCGCCGCCAGCGCGAGCTGGACGCCCGCAAGGGAGGTGCCGAATGAGCGAGTTCGCCAAGGGCGACTACGTGGTGTACATCGACGAGTTCGGCGACGGGCACTACGGGCGAGTCGCCTTCGTGGACGAGCGCGGCATGGTGCACGTCTGCTTCACGTCGGGCTGTATCACCAGACCGCGCAAGCCGGAGTGGCTGAGAAAGATCGAGCCGGGACCGTGGGTGAAGCAGGTGAGGTTCGGCCAACCACGCTTCGATACCGATCGCGGCTGCCCCGACTATTGTCCCGGTTTGTCGCTGGAAGAGGGGGGGAGACTGAGATAAGCAAGTACAAGCGCGAGGACGAGGCCATCTGGCGATTCTGCGGCATCGACGGCTGGCGCGTGTCGTGGCTCGAGGTCGGGCCTCTGGTGCGCTGCCGCGACTGCGTTAACTGCGCCACGGCGGCCGACGGGAGCGGCCCGTACTGCGCCCACTGGTCGCGCAGGGTGCCGTGGGACGGGTACTGCCACCTGGGAGAACGAAAGGATGAGTCGTGATGGAGCAGGTGTGCGAGACGTGCGCCCGCTGGGTGCCCCGCGACTTCCGCGAGGACTGGGGCGACGAGGGCGGCTGGTGGTGCCCGGCGGCGCGCTGCCGCGTGGACTACAGCTCGTACCCGCCGTGCGGCAAGGCGAAATGGGAGCTGCGCGAGACGGGGAAGGCGGAGATTGACAAGATCATGAGCGATGAGCTGAAGCCGTGCCCGTTCTGCAAGAACAGGTCGAACATCAAGCTGGTCGAGTACAGGCCGAACTGCTCGGGGGCTGTGGTCTGCGGCCAATGCGGCGCGAGAGGGCCGAAGAAAAAGAACGACCACGAGAGAGGATGGAAGGCCAAGGCCATCGAAGCATGGAACACCCGCGCCGAGCGCACGTGCCGCATGAACCACGTCCTCCTCTACGACGAAGAGGCTGTGGATGGAATCGAATGCGACGAGTACTTCTACACCGAGGTGCATAGCTTGGACGACCCGCTGCCCGAGCGATGCCCGGGGTGCAAGGCGAAGGTGGTGGGGTAGATGGCCGAGAAGGTTTGCGCCCAGTGCTCCAACTACCGGGACGGCGGCGATTGGGGCCTGTGCTGCTCGAAGAAGTACGATCTGACCTACGAGGACACCCCGGCCGACGATTGCGCCGACTTCGAGCAGTCGGACGAGTGCCGCAACGCCTCGTGCTACGTCGGCGCGTTCATGTGCTCGAACTGCGGCTCGCGCCGGTGGATAACCGACTCAAACAAGAACGTCGAGCCAAGGCCGACCATAAGCTTTTGCCCTGACTGCGGCCGGGAGATCGATGCTAAGCCGGTGATCGGATGAGCGAGTCGAATATGCGAGGATCCTCCGTGCTGGCCCGCGCCATAGGAACGTGGCATATCGCATCGGTTTCGTGGGGCAAGGACTCTCTGGCGATGCTCCTCAAGCTGATCGATCTCGGACGGCCGCTCGACGAGGTGGTGTTCTTCGACACGGGGATGGAGTTCCAGGCGATCTACGACACGCGGGACAGGGTGGTGCCCCTGCTCAGGCGCAAGGGCATCCACTACACCGAGCTGCGCCCGAGGCACCCGATGTGGTGGTCTATGTTCTGCCGCCCGGTGAGGAAGCGCGGCACCGGCGAGGTGCACAAGCACGGCTACGGCTGGTGCGGCGGCGTGTGCCGGTGGGGCACGACCGAGAAGCAGCGCGAGCTGGATAGCTACGCCGAGGCCGTTGGCGCGATCGTGTACGTCGGCATCGCCGCCGACGAGACGGGCCGCCTCGAAAAGGAGGTCAAGCCCTACAAGCGCCACCCGCTGGCAGAGTGGGGCATGACCGAGGCCGACTGCCTGGCGTACTGCTACGACAAGGGCTTCTCGTGGACTGAGGACGATGTGCCCCTGTACGACGTTCTAGACCGCGTGAGCTGCTGGTGCTGCCGCAACAAGAACCTCAAGGAGCTGCGGGCCATCCACGACTACCTGCCCGACTACTGGGAGCGGCTGGTGGCCATGGAGGAGGTTCTGGGGCCTATGAAGAAGGGCAAGACGCTGCCCGAGATCGGGGAGCCGTGCTAGCCCGCGCCGCCCTGGAGGCGGTGCTGGTGCCCCTGGGGCTGGTGTGCTGGATGAGCTTGAGCGAAATCGGGAGGTGCGGGCGATGAGGTACGTGAGCCTGTTCAGCGGCATCGAGGCCGCGAGCGTCGCGTGGGAGCCGCTCGGGTGGGAGCCTGTGGCCTTCGCCGAGATCGAGCCGTTCCCCTGCAAGGTGCTGGAAAAGCGGTTCCCCGGGGTGCCGAACCTCGGGGACGTGTCGAAGGTCGATTGGAGTCCGTATGCCGGAGCAGTTGATGTTGTCGTTGGAGGAAGCCCCTGCCAGGCCTTCTCGGTCGCCGGGAAGCGAAAGGGCCTCATGGACGAGAGAGGTCGCCTCATGCTCGAATATGTTAGGGCTGTACGCGATCTTGGCCCGAAATGGCTTGTCTGGGAGAACGTCCCGGGAGTACTGTCGCAGGACGGCGGGCGAGCCTTTGGAACCCTCCTCGGGGCGCTGGATGACATCGGGTATTCTCTCGCGTGGAGAGTGCTTGACGCTCAGTTCTTCGGAGTGGCCCAGCGACGCCGCCGTGTGTTCCTTGTCGGACATATTGGAGCGGGGGGGGGTGCACCTGCTGCGGTACTCTTTGAGCCCGATAGCGTGTCGGGGAATACTCGGTCGAGCAAGCAGAAGAGGGAAGAGCTTGCCGCAGTTCCTCAAGGAGGCGCTGGAGGCGGTGGCGGGTGCTTGACTCCATGTGACTCCCAGACGAACCGCGTGTTCTCTGAGAAGGGGCCGTTCCCGACTCTTCAGGCTGTAGAGAGGTCGGGCACGAACCGCCAGGCGGTGTGCTTCAAGTACCACCAGGGCGCGAAGGCCGGCGGCATCGGCGCGCAGATCGGCCAGTCGCCGACCCTCACCGCCGACTACCACCAGCCCGCCGTCGTATACGACACCACCCAAGTGACGATCCCCGAGAACGGCAGCAATCCGCAGCCCGGCGACCCGTGCCACCCCCTCGCAGCCGGTATGCACGCGCCGCTGCTGTGCGTCGCCGACGACAACGCAAACGCCGCCGTGGACGAGGACTTGAGCGGCACCTTGAAGTGCGGGGGGGGGTCGCCGTGGATAGCATCGCGAGCAACGGGGCCGACGTGTGCGGCACCCTCTGCGCCAGGGATTACAAGGGCGTCGGAGACCAGGACATCGGAGAAGGGAAGGTGATCGTCCAGTGGGATACGTCGTCAGAAGGCTGACGCCTGTGGAGTGCGAGCGGCTTCAGGGCTTCCCCGACGGTTGGACGAAGATCGACGAGGGAACCCCCGACACGCCGCGCTACAAGGCCCTGGGCAACTCCATGGCCGTGCCGGTCATGGCGTGGATAGGGGAGCGAATCCAGATGGTTGACGAAATTCTAGGAGGTTCGGATGTGCAGGTTCACGGCGGAGAGCCGCAAGCTGCTGTCCAGGCGGCTGAAAAAGGCCAGGAAGGGCAGCGGCGTTAGATCGCTTGAGAGGTCGTGCGGAGAGTACGGCCTCGATCAGGCAACGGCCTTCCGCGCCATCAACGGCATCAGCAATCCGACGGCTGCGACGACAGTGGCGCTGTCAGACCTGTTCGCCGTCGATGCGGGGAAGCTCCTGGAAGGATTGGAGGTAGAGAAATGAGCGAGTTCTACAGGTTCCCGGCCATGGCGCGGCTGGGCGAGTTGACGAGCGATTTGCAGGCGGAGAAAGTCTGCGAGGAGGCGCAGGAGCTCGCAGAGGCGTCTGCCCGGGGCAGCGTCTACTATGAAGATGACTTCGAGGCCATGGACGTCATCCACAGCGCCGAGAACTACCTGCGCATGAAGGGCCACAGCGACGAGACGTTGGGAATGCTCCAATCGCTCGTCATCGAGAAGAACAGGAAGAGAGGCTACTACGATGAGCGATAAGCTGCTGCACGAGCGGCTGCGCGAGTACGCCGCCGAGTATGTCATAGGCGACTTCGCGTGCGGGGCTATGAAGGGTATCTCCCTTTTGGATGACGATGCCCTTGCCCTGGCCGACGAGATCGAGCGCCAGTACATCCCGCTGCCCCGTTTCCCCGACGGGGAGCCTGTGCATCTGGGGTGCGCGGTCTGCTGTGGCATCGTGGCCGGTTTCACCGTTTGGAGCGACGGGTCGTTCAGCATCTACGACAAGGACGGCGATGTGCTCCAAGATGGGGAACCAGGCGATTTCATCAAGCGACCCGAGTCGAAGGCGCTCGACGTCGATGGTGTGGAGACCGAGGTCGGGGACACGGTGTGGCTCCACGACAAGGTTGACGGCGGCCCCGTCGGCGAGCCCATGAAGGTGACCGAGGTGCTGTGTGATGGGACGCTCGTGTTCGAGGGCGGGGGCGCGATGCCGGCCTACATGGTCTCCCACCGCGAGCCCGACAGCTTGGAGAAGCTGCGGGACGACCTCAAGGAGTACGTCGAGGCGATAGGGGCAGACGTTCCCGACGGAAGGGCGGGCGATGCGCTGCGATGTGCCGCCAACCTCATCGCAGGCTCTGCAGCTCGCTTCACCGTCCTCATGGAGAGGGACGAGCGATGAAGTGCCCATTGTCATACAGAGAAACAATCGTGATTGACGGCATCGAATGCACGCAACGGTCAATGGAGTGCAGCCCTGATTGCGCGTGGCTGATGGAGCGCGACGGCGACTATCAGTACTGCGCCGTTGCCGTGCTGGCCGCATCGGGAACGGAGACGATGGGGTTCTGTCCGATGAACAGCATGGAGAGGAGGGAATCATGAGCGATTGCAGCGCGAAGGAGGGCGAGCAGCACAGGACGTGCGGCGCATGCGAAGAGCTGTACATGGCACCTAGGTGCAATCGATTCGGCCACGTGATGCTCGACGAAAACGACGAGCCCGACGATGACGGCACGACATTCGCCGACTGCTGCTCGTTGTGGACGCCTCGCACTGAGCCGACCCTGGAGCAACGCTGCCAGCAGCTTGGGCAGGTGGCGCGTGACATGTACGACTGGGCGGATGGCGTGGTGAATCGCCATTACACGGTCGTCCCCGGGCGCGTGGATGGATTCCGCGCTCGGCTCGAAGCGTTGGGGGTGAGCGTGGATGGCTGATCTGATCGCGCACTGCTGCGAGGCCTTGTGAACGTGATCGACAACCGCGGGCGCGTGGTCGACGCCTGGGGCTCGTGCGGAAGGAAGAGGGCGTACCCGGACAAGCGCTCCGCCGTCAGGTGGGGCAGGGCTCGCGGACTCCATCCCTACAAGTGCGGGCTGTGCGGGTGGTGGCACCTCTCGTCCATGACGAGGGATCAGTACAGGAGAGCCGGCCGCCCCGACGATTCTATGGAGCAGTAGCCCTATGGTGCGATTTCGCGTACAATCGTTCCAGAGAGAAGGCTTCGTATGGAACGGGGATCCATGGAGGACACGACAGGGCTCAGGCTCCGCCGGTGCGTCGCGCTCAGCGGGATGTCCCTCAACGAGATCGCGAGGGTGACCGGGTTACAGAAGAACACCGTGAAGAGGGCCATGAACGGCCACATGGAAGGCTATCTGGACACGTGGGTGCGCCTCGCTCGCGCCGTCGGGTTCAGCATCGACGAGATAACGGGGCTTACCGATGGAGAGTAGCAAGATAATGGACGTCGAGAGGGTCGACGCGCTCATAGGCTCCCTGTGCGACGCCGTGAGGGCGAGCGGATGCAACCTGCTCGAGGCGCATCAGGCGCTCAAGTCGGTCGATGCCGTCCTGAGGCAGCAGATTCGGGAGTCTGTTCATTACGCCGGATTCGACGGCGACGGGAACGTCGTCGTCGAAAAGTAGGGGCCTGCCCCGCCTAAGCCGGTTTCCGGTGGGGGGATGGGTGGGTTTCTCCGGAGGCCCTTGCCGAACGGCCCCGGCTCGGCGCCGGGGCCGTTCCCGTCATTTGCGCGGATCCGCGAGATCCGCCGCCCTGAAGAGCGCGGATGCCAGGGTCAGGCACGGCTCTGTGTCCGAGTTGTGCTCCGCCATAAGCACCAGCGCCTGGGCTGCGCCCCTCATGGTCTCGACGGCCTCGTCTATCTTGTCCACGTCCATTCTCGCCTCCTTCCCATCCACAGACGGGAAGATGCTAGCACTTCTTGGCGTATGCGCTCCCATGGTACTTAATCGCGAACCACCCATCGGAGGTCTTGCCCCACAGATTGTCGCCGCCCCCTCCCACACAGCTCCTCCATCGGTCGAGGAGAGGGCTTGGAGACCATTTGCGAGCACCTTACAATCGAGTAGGTACGACGACGGGAGGAATAATGGATGGTGTCAGATACGCAGTTGAGGTGCTGGGCGATAACGGATGCCAAGACGCGCTCGATTGGGATCTGCTCATACGCAGGGAATTCGACGACGCGGACGCCGCCGTCGAAGAGTACAATAAGACAGCTGAGATCCGCTCAACCGAGCTGATCAAGATGCTCGTTGTTGACATCGAGTGCGACGGGGAGTGGCTCCCCGTGGACATCGCGGCAGCGTGCCTGTTGACACCGCCGCGATTCAGGCCACGCGCCCTCATCAGGGCCGCCCTCTCCGATGGCCCCGTCGGACTGCACGACCTCATCCAGATTGCGGAGAAAGAAGGCGTGGGCCGCTCCCCCGTCGTCAACTTCGTGTACAACAACGCCCTCGGCCGCATCGTCAGGGTCGAGCGCGGGGTGTACGGGCTGCCCGAGGGAGCCGACCCGTGGTGGTACGACCTGAACGACGAGTATATCAGCGGAGAAGGTCTGGAGGAGCACGCTCGTGCGACCCTCTCATCCGCGGCGTGATCAGAAGGCGGCGGTCGAGAAGGCGAGGGCTATCGGGAGGATGTGACCACCAGAGCTTTTATCATGCCTTCTTGGCGTAAGCGGATCCGTCGTAGCGGATCGCGAACCAGCCTTTGTCGGTCTTGCCCCAGATGTCAGAGCCGACCGTCTTCGTCTCGGTCACGGTGACGACGGCGCCTTTGGCATACGCATCCACCTTTGCATAGCCGGTTCCGGCGCCCTTACGGACGTTGACCCCGCTCGACGCTGTGATCTCGTAGCGCTTCTTCGCAGTAGCCGTGGTCACAGTGACCGTCGATGGGAGCTTGCCGGTGCGCAGGTACTCGTTGACTGCGGCCTGCACGACAACGGGGTCGTAGCCGAGGGCTTTCAGACGCTCGGCGCGCTTGGGGTTGTCGCCGTACTTGCCGGCCGCGACGTCCTTGACGACCTGCGCGTTCACCTTCTTTTTCGTGGCCGAGGTCACAGGGGAGTCCTTGAGATTGGACGCGCCTTCCACCACCACGTTGACGTGCTTGGTCGGGTTGAGCTGAACGCAGCCCGTGGGCTTCCTGCCATACTTCCTGATGAGCTGGTCGTAGGTGTAGGCGATCCAGCCGGCCGCGACGAAGGCCGCCTTGAGGTTGCCGGTGTACACGTCCTTCGAGATGTGCGACTTCTTCAGCTTCAATCGCTGCACGCACGCCTCGCCCAGGGCGGCCGTGTTTGAAGAGCAGTCCGACTCGCAGGGTGTCTTGATGGACGCCACGATCCACTTGTTGGCCTTGAGTGCCGCGTAGAACGTCGTGCGCTGCCCCTGGTCGTAGCCGATGCGGTCGTTTCGCGCGCCGTTGACGGCCATGCGGGCCATGAGGTCGTTCACCTTCTCGTCCGGGTGCACGAGGTAGACGCTCTGGCCGAAGTCGTAGTCCTCCCGGATGTACCACTCGGTGCCGGACTGGTCGCCGGCCTTACCGCCGGAGTACTTGCCGCGCTCGTCGTGGCCGCAGTTGGCAACCTTAGTCATCGAGGCCCCCTTCCAGCGACCTTCCGATCATGTCCATCGCCGGCGCCAGCACCGCCATCACCGACGGCGCGACGAGCGCGTTGAACCACTCGGGCATCCCCGTCGCCGCCGAGATCGCGGCGGCCGCCACGCCCAGGACGCCCTGGGCCACGGTGCGCTCGAACTTCCCCGCCGCCGAGCTGTCGCGGAGCCACGCGGTGAACGCCTCGGTGGCGCGGCGGACGAGCGGCTTCTTGTGATTCGCCATGATGTTCTCTCCTATCTCTCCAGAAGGTGGTCGTGAATCGCGTCGCGGACCTCCGCGAGCTTGTCCACGTGGTTCCCGTCCAGCTCGTGGGTGATGAGCTGCATCTGCCCCCTGAGGAGAAGCTTCACCGACTCCTCCAGGGTGTCGATCCTGTGCTTGTCCCGCGCGAGGCACTTATGGAAGTGCTCGTGCTCGGAGATCGCCTCGTCGACATGGGCGCGCCTCTCCTCGCCTGGTCTCCTGACCGCCCGGTATGCCCGCGCGATCCAGTTCGCTCCGGCCCCGGCGGTGCAGGCGACGGCCAGCATCGCTAACGCGTAGCTACCGCCCTGGGCGATCCACTCAGCGAACGTCATCCACCCACCCGTCCTCTCGACTTTGTTTGCATCTGAGTGCAATACTGGCAGCGATGTCGGAAATCGGAAGAGTCAAACTTTCGACGAAGAGGGAGGAGACCCCTATGAACCCCATGGATCTGACAATCGGAGAGATCGCGCTCGAGCACTACCTGCCGGAAAAGCGCAAGCGCAAGCGCAAGCGCACTCACACGGTTGACGGCTACGAGTCGTCCATACGGCTGCACGTGCTGCCGCGCTGGGAGGGCGCGGCGATCCCCGAGATAACGAAGAGCGACGTGCAGGACTGGGTGGACTCGCTGCCGGAGAAGTGCGGCCCAGGGGGCGCGAAGAAGGCGTACAAGTGCCTGCGCCAGATCATCCGCTGGGCCATCGACGAGTGGGGGCTGTTCGTCGCAGATCCCACGCGCGGAATCGAGCTGCCGAGGATGCCGAAGTGCAACATCGAGACGCTGACCCACCGCCGGCTCAAGCGCCTCATACGCGGCATGGTCGGATGCGAGTGCGAGGAGACCCTGATCATCAGCGCGGCCCTGGGAGTGCGGCCGGGAGAGAGCTACGCCGTCGACTGGCCGAACATCAACTGGCGCACGGGGCACGTGCCGATCAACAAGACGCTCCAGCCCGGGTCGGAAGGCCTGAGGCTGTGGCCGACGAAGACGGCGAAGGGTGATCGCGACGGCTACCTCCCGGCCTGGGCGCTCGACCGCCTGCATCAGCTATGGGTCGAGAAGGGCCGCCCCAGGGGCAGGATAATCGGCAACCTCACGCCGTCGCAGGTGAGGTACCGAATCCAAAAATGGATTAGGAAGCTCAGGCTGCCTCGGATCAGCATGAAGAACCTGCGCCACACATGGGGCACCATAGCGGCCCAGGCTGGCGTGAAGATAGAGGAGGTCGCGGCCATGATGGGACACTCGAATATCCAGACAACCTACAACTACTACTACGCGCACGACGCCGCGAGAAGCAAGCGGGCGCAAAGGAAAGTTGCCAGGCGCATCCTGGGTAAAACGTCCGATGATATGTACAAGGGTATATTACCGATGCCGACCTTCCCGGCGGCGCGGCCTGCGGCTGTCTAGTGATTCCGTATCCCGCGTATCGGTGAGCAACGGAGCGGCTGGTCTGTCTCTGATCCAGGCAACCGACCGAAGCGGGTTCGGCCTGCGGCTCGCCGGTGCTGAGGAAGCATCGGTGCTGATGTGGGTCGGCGGTGCCTCCATCGAGGTGGAGACTAACTCACCTAGTGGTCAGACGAAGGCGATATTCAGGGCTGCCTAGGCATTCCGTATCCCAGATATACAAGGGGCAGCGTATCTACGCCAACACAAACCTGAACAGCCTGGTCAGCCCGGGCATGTACAGGTGCATGCTGTACGCCGATGCGGCCTCCCTGTCGAATACGCCAGTGAAGTGGCCGTTCAACTTGCTTGTGCTCGACCCGATAGGCGGCTCGGGATACTGCACCCAGATACTCGCGCATAACGGCGGCAGCGGCCTCGTCGGCCTGTACATCAGGGCCGAGTACGGCGGCACATGGAGCGAGTGGAAGCAGCTCTAGACCGCGTAGGAGTCGTGGAACCGGTACGACGTGCCCGCAGCGCCGCCGTGCACCCTGATGCGGCCGGCATCTATGGCGAGCGCGCCCGCCGGCGTCTCGCAGTAGACGATTCCGCCCTTCGGCGTCGGCAGCGCGCTGCTCGACATCAGGTGCGTGTACTCCGATGCCGTATGCGCGTACACGCATTCGAGCAGGCCCGAGACGTGGGCCGTGTGACCGTCGATGCAGATTCTGACCTGGCCGATCTTGTGGGTCGAGTTCGCGGTGTCCGGGACGACCGTATCTTTCTGGGATACGGAATGCCTAGGCAGCCGGAAAGCAAAGAGCGAAGAAGTTGTTCCCGGGCTTGGCGGTGACAACAACCGTGCCGTCGACATTCGCGCCGGCATAACCTCCGGTAACCGTCGGTGCCTCAGCATGCACCGCGGGCCTAGACCCGACAGGCAGGGTCAGCACGGTAACCGTCGATGCCGTTGTGACAACGCATCTGCCGGAGATAACGACGATGTTCCCGAGCCTCGCCCACTGGACAGTCGATGACGTCGCCCCGGCTCGGGATACGGAATCCCGGAGCGCCGTATCGCACTTCGCGAGGGATACGCTCCCATCAGCGATCTTGGCCTGCGTGACGGCCCCGCTCGCCAGCTTGGCGGCGGTCACGGTGCCGTCGGTGAGGTCTGCGCCGCTGTGCTTGTGCACGATGCCGGCGAACATGGCCTTGAGGCGCGGCACGACCGAGCGCCAGCCGGTGAGGTTGACCACCTCGCCGCCGCCCTCCCCGCCGTCGGTGCCGTCGAGCACCGCAGCGAGCTGGTCGGGCGAGGCCGGCGTGATCGATAGCTCCACCTCTCCGAACGACTCCCAGCGCTCGTCGCCGGACACCCAGATCCACTCCTGGTACATGCTCTGCTCGGTGGGGATGGCGCTCGGCACGAAGTACATGGTGCCGGCGTGGGGCTCGGAGATGATCGGCTGGCGCGTGTCGGGGTCGAACTCGCCGGGCTGGCAGATGTAGCGCAGCCAGCCGCGCGAGCGCTGCTCCATGTCGGCGAACTGGGCGGCTCGCTGGGCCTCGGCCTCTGCGCGCCCCAGCTCGGCGATGGCGCGCTCCTCCTCGGCGGCGGCGATCTCCTCCTCGGCGGCTGCGCACGCCTCCTCCAGCTTGGCGTCGATCATGCCGACCGCCTCGTCGCAGCGGCCGATGGCCTCGGAGACCTTGAAGAGCCAGTCCCTCGCCGTCTCGTCGTCGATTACGTCGGCGTGCTCCAGGGTCTCGGCGACCTCGGTGCTCGCCGGCACGGTGTGCCACTCCCTCAGCACCTCGGAGCCGTCCTCGCCGAGCTCCTCCCCGCACAGCGAGAACTGGAGAATCCCCGGCTCCGCGCATGCGGCTGCGCACGGCGTCCACTCGAACCTCACGTAGGTGCCGTCGCCCTCGCCGCGCCCGATGAGGTCGGCCCCGGTGTCGATCCCGTTGCTCCAGAGCACCTTCCAGCTCAGCTCGGCCATGTCCGTTCCGTGGTAGGCCGCCGGCACCGCGAGGCGCAGGGGCCGCATGTTCCTGTCACCCGCCACGATGAGGACGCCGGCGTCGGCGGGCGTCGAGATCGCCCTGGTCTCCCCGTCGACGTAGAACGTCGTGCAGTTGTCTTGAACCATCGTCTTCCCTTCCTATCAGATGATCTTGCCGTTCGCGCGCACCGTACCGTTCAGGTCGATGCCGTCGGGGCTCACGATGATCGAGTGCGCGCCAGCCCCGATAACCCCCGTCTCGTCGGTTCTCATGTAGCCGACGGATACGGATACCGAGTCCTCCGTCACGTTGATGGCCGGAGGGGTCGGACACAGTGACGACCCGGCCGTCGCGAACGGGAACTTCCTCGCCGAGATGTACACGCTGCCGAGCGACGAGTAGATGTTCATGCCCTGGAGCTCGCCCTCGTCCGTGACGGCGATCTCGCACCCGCCGATGTAGATGCCATCGCTCGAGAACTCCCCCAGCACCGTCCCGTCCTGGCCGATGAAGTACAGCGAGTCGCCGAGGAGCGTCTGGCTTCCCACGAACTTCCCGTTTCCGTCGGTGCTTCCCACCAGCAGGCCCCGGTCGGTCTGCTTTATGCAGTTCACGGCGGGGATGTCGGCGACGGTTCTGGCGAAGGTCGCCGAATCCGTTGCGGGATTGGTGAGGTTGCCCGTGACCGTGTACGAGTGGTCGGCCGCCCGCACCATCACGCGGTCGCCCTCGTTCACGCCGACCGTGCTCTTGAACGGCGCCGGGATGGAGCTTCCCTTGAGCAGGAGCATGGGGCCTTCCTCCGTGCCGACGATGACCCCCTCGGTCTCCGATGCCGTCGGGGCCGAGCCCCTCGTCGCCCTCCTGGCGAACTGCTTCGCCCTGGTCAGATCCTCTACGCTCACAGCGCGCTCACCTCCGCGTACCTGAAAGTCCCCGTCACCTTTCCGCCTGTGGCGCACTTGATGGTCTGCGCCTCGACGACCGCCCTGCTCACGATCCCGATCTCGGGGAAGTCGAGCATCACGCAGCTTCCGACCCTGACGTGGGGCATCCACTTGTGGTCGAACGTGACCGAGTGGTCGGCCGACGTCTCCTTCGCGAGCTCGCGCCTGGCGAACCTCTCCAGCTGCGCCTGGGTCTCGGCGGCCGACAGGCCCTCCGGTATCTCCGGGCTCATGTTCCGTTCGTACACGACGCGGCCCCTGGATGGGATGCTCGTGGGCGATGCCGGGTTCTCGTTGCGCACGATAGCGCTGAACGTCGCCGTCTCCCCGCCCGTCTCGCGCGTCAGCACGGCCTCGTAGGTGTTCGCCTTCCCGTAGACGCCGCGCTCGTCGGACACGTCCGGCACGACCGACGAGTTCCGGAAGCTGAACACGTGCACGGGCTGCATGGCCCCCGGCTCCCTCTCTGGAACCATGAGGATGCGCCCGAGGGGGTCCACGGCGAGGTAGTGGCCCGACTTCGCGACGAGGGCCTTCAGGAAGTCGAGCCACGTCTCCTCCGGCATGGCGCTGTGCGCCTCGGTGAGGGAGTACCCCGACACCGCCGCCGACACGGGCGCGCGCCCGTGCTGCACGAGCAGGTCGGACGCGGCCCTGAGGGTGTCCCTGCCGGCGGGAACGTGGAACCCGAGCGGCGGCATGTTCTCGGCCAGCTCGATCAGCGGGGTGAACGCCTGCATGGGCAGGTGCGTCCTCTTGCCGTTGTAGGTCATCGACGCGGGCTGCGCGAGGAAGGTCCCCACGGGCATGCGCTCCCTCGCGCCGCCCTGCTCTGCGACGACGTAGGCCCTTACGTAGGCCTCGCCCATGTCGTCGCGAACCTCCACCGTACCGTTGCCGAACGTGTCCTTCGAGCGGTCGAAGGTGAGTGTCGCCGAGGCGACGCGCTCGAGCCTGCGCACGTCCTGCCACGAGGCCGGGTCTACCTCGTAGAACTCGTAGGTGCGGGCCACTGATCCCGTCCAGTCGATGGCGCTCACCACGGCACCTCCTCGACGGTGTTGGGCGGCACGTCCAGCACGATGCACTCGTCGGATCCGGTGGTCCTCGTGAGCTTCACCGACACGTCGATCTTCGGGCTGCCGTCGGCGAACCTCCAGCTCGGCTTCGCGACGGCCCAGTAGCCGTCGCCGAGCTTGTCGCGGACGTAGACGTCGCCCCTGTGGCAGGCGAGCTTCCTGAGCATCCCGAGGGTCTCCGTGTCCGACGCCCTGATCCTGGCCGACCACGAGGCAGTCTGGCCGAGCTGCGTGCCGTAGTCCGAGGTCGGGTGCAGGTCTCCGATGTACTCGGTGAGGTCGACGTCCATGTCGTTGTCAACGCTGCCATCGTTGCTGTACTGGAGGAACAGCGAGGAGCCCGGCTCTATGGGCGAGCCGCCCACGGGCTCGCCGTCGACGTACTCCCTCGCAGCCGAGGCGTCGCCGTCCCACTGGATCAGGAGGCCGCGCCTCATCCTCACGTCGCCCGTGAAGTCCTCCCACGCGACGGCGCCCGACGTCGGGTCGATGCCGACGACGCGGTAGGCCTGGTCCGACAGCGCCGCGTGGGCGTCCACGACCGACCTGCTCCCGTCGGACGGCGCGTTTGCCAGGAGGGCGGTGAGGGTGCCGTCGGTCTCTATGCGGTAGACCGACATCAGCCAGCCCTCGGCGGGCACCGCGGGGATCCCCTCGCCGACCTCCTCCGGCACGGCGTAGGCCGCCGGCACGACCTCGCACGACCACTCCCCGAACGGGAGGATGTCGGCGTCGATGTCGGCCTCCTGCTGCTCGAAGTCGCACGGCATCTCGGCCTCGTCGGCGCACGACAGGCCGCTGCTCATCGAGCAGGACGCCGCCACCCGGTAGGTCGCGCCGTCGAGCAGAAGGGCGTCGGAGGGCATCAGCTCCACCGTCAGCGGGTTAGCGGCGTTGAGGTGCACCTGCCTCAGCAGCTCCTCCCCGTCGCGCACCGTGCGCTCGGTCCCGTCGGCGGAGGCGATCTGCTGCTCTCCGACCGCGAAGATCGACAGGACGAGCACCACGCACTGCTGGCGCGGGGCGCTCGTCTCGACGGTCACGGGGATGGGGTAGCTCGTCGCCGGCGAGGGGGCGGACACCCTGGCCTCCGGCCTGTCCCACACGCCTATGGTCAGGGTCTCGGACGCCGGCGATGGATCCGCGTGCGCCCCGTAGGTCCGCACGTACACACGCAGCTCCGTGCCGTCGGACATACTCGAGGTTGGGATGTCGAGCGTGCTCTTCGATCCCGCCACCTCCGTCTTGCGGAACGGGGCGCCGCCCAGGGACGTCCACACCTCTGCCTTGCGCTGGGGGCTTCCGTCGGAGGAGTTGTGCTGCCAGCTGATCCCCGCCGGCGACCCCTTCACGACCGCGAGGGCGTCGGCCCACACGCTCGGGGCCGTGGGAGGGGTGCCCAGCACGACCTCGTTGGACGCCTCGGACCACTCGCCGTCGCCGGACTCGTTGCAGCCCCTCACCCAGAAGAACCAGGACCTGCCCTGGTCGAGGTCGTCGAAGGTGAACTCGCAGAGCTGCGGGCTCTTGGACCCCTCCGTCGACTTCACCTCGTAGCCCGAGGAGAGCGAGAACGCCTTGGCGTCGTTGGCGTAGGCTATCTCGTACCAGTCCGCCCCGGCGGCCGACTTCCACGTGAGGGAGGCCGTCCCGGCCGACGTCGCCATCGCGTCCGGCGCCGCAGCCTTCGCGGGGCGCGTCCTCACCTTGACGGCCTTGCCGTCCCCGCCGACGAGCGTGTACCAGACCGACCACTCGCCGATGATGTTCTGCATCCTGGCGCGGATCTCGTACTCGCGGCCGGGGCGGCCCGTCAGGGCGACGGTCGCCTCCTTCTCGTAGGTGAACGTGTCCTCCTTCACCTTGTGGCTCTGGTGCACCTCGCCCTTGTTGCCCTCGACCTGGAACAGCTCGGTGTAGGGGTCGGAGTCCTTGACGGAGACCTCGATGGTGATGCCGTCTGAGGCGACCTTCGCCCCCGTGATGGCCGGGCGCTCCGGGCTGTGGAACGCGCCGGTGTTGACCGTCTTCTTCTGCTCTGCGGCGGTGAACCACTTCTTCTTGCCGCTCTTGACGGCCTTCTTCCTGCCCTTGCTGTCCTTCTCGTTCTTGTAGGTCTGCACTTCCTTGGGGATCGGCTTCACGTGGACCGTCACGCCGGTGGCCCCGGCCGGGATGTCGAAGGTGGCGTTCCTCGCCGTCGTGGTCGTCCAGGAGCCGGTGACGGTCTTCGGGTGCCTGATCTTCTTCTTGGCGTCGATGACCATGACCTCGTAGTCGAACATGACCTTGTACCCGGAGATGCACTCGAAGGCCTTCTTCTTGCTGGTCTCCTTGACGCCCTTCTTGCCGACGAAGGTTATCGAGATCTCTTTCGTCGGGGCCTTCCAGGCGGCGCGGCACTTGCCGCGCTGGTCCCCCGCCAGCCTCTCTATCGTCAAGTCCTTCGAGTCGATCTTCACCGTCGCCATCTACGACCTCGCCTCCAGCTCCATCTGGTACATGATCTGGTCCATGACCTTCCAGGCGGCCGTGCCGTCGTCGCGCACGACGCCCTGGAAGTTCGTCTCGCTGTGGTACGTGCCGCCCATCTGCCTCGCCTGGGCGGGGTCGATCCTGATCGTCCCCGACGACATGGCGCGGGCGACGGCCGCGCCGACCGCCCTGCCGATCTCGTCCGCCGAGGCGCCCCGCGACCCGCGCTGCACCTCGGCGGCTATGCTGAGCGCCACCTCGCGCTGGAGCGAGGTGCCGTTGGCCGCCATGTAGGAGCGCTCCTGCGCGAGCGCCTCCCGCGGGACGCCGGCCGCGGCAGCGTAGGACTCGACCCTCGCCGGGGCTGGCACCGACGCCGCCGCGAGGACTGATGCGGGCGTCGCGGCGGCGCGCTGCGGCGTCACGGTCTGCCTGCCGGAGGAGGGGCCGGACGGCATGCTCAGGCGCGGGCCTGTTATGGTCACGTTCGCGGCGGCCTTGAGCCTGTTGACGGCCGCCGTCACGAGGGGCCTGCTCGAGTCGATGCCGGCGGCCAGCTTCGAGCCGATGGCGTAGCCGTCGCCGAACGCGATGTCCTTGTAGGCGCCGGACCTCTCCGTCGTCTGCCTGATCTGCTCGGACTTGGCCTGCACCTCTCCCTGGCCGGACCCGATCCCGCTCGCGATCCCGCTCGGTATGGCGGCCCCCTGCTCGGACGCCTTGTCCGCGGCCCCCTGGAGCGGCTTGTCCGGCGCCGCTGCGAGGGCCTGGGCGGCCCCCTGTGCCTCGCCGGCCCTCGCGTTGCACTCCGCGACGAAGTTGACGCCCAGCGCGGCGCCCGCCGCCGCGCCCCTCTCGCCGGCGTAGAGCGGGAGCTCGTCCATGTTGGGCAGCGCTTCCTCGGCCGTGAGCTTCGGGGCGCTCCCGAACGCGGCGGCGATCTCCTCCCGGGTGTGCTCCTGGGCCTGCACGGCCTCGGCGGCCTTCGCCCTGATGGCGTCCACGTACTGCTGGAGCTCCTCCATGAGCTTTCCGTACTCGCTGCGGAACAGCGCGCGGTTGAAGGGGTCTGCCACGCCCTCCATGTCGAAGCTCTCGGCGCCATCGCGGAACAGGTCGAGGTTCTTGGAGTACTCCTCGACGAGGCTCGCGTTCTGGACGCCCGACTGCCTGAGGTAGTCGACGAAGGCCTTCTGCTGGTCGGTCTGGGCCTGCTTCTCCAGCTTCCCGAGGTCGCTGTAGAACTTGTCGTAGGCCCTCTTGTTGGCCTCCATGTTGGCGTTGGCCTCCGCCGCCGATACGGCGCTCTCCGTCTTGAGCTTCTCGAAGGCCGTGTTCACGGGCTGCTCGAGCCCCGCGAAGCGCTCCTTCAGGTCGTCGACGGACATGCCGGCGGCGTCCATGGCCTGCGCCATCTCGTCGGTCGAGATCCCCGACTTCTCCATGGCGCGCGCGAGCATGGACCCCCAGGCGTTGCCGTCGTCGGCGAGCGCCTCCTCGAGCGCCGAGGCGAGGGCCTGCGCGGCCTCCTCGGCCTCGCCCATCTCCGCGGCCGCCCAGTCGGCCCCATCGGCGAGCTCCCCCATGCCGGAGGCGGCCTCGCCCGCCCCCACCCCGAGGCGCCCGGCGGCCCTCGTGGCGGCGTCCATGAGCTTCTCGGCCTCGGGGATCTCCGCCTCCACGTTCTCGATCTGGGTCAAGATGTCGGAGTACTCGGCGGTGAACTGCTCGTAGCTGCCCTCCCGGGGGTTGTAGCGGGTCTCCTTGTCGTTGCCGCTCTTCTCGAGGTCCTCCTTCATGATCTTGAGCTTCTCCTGCTCGACGACCAGCTCGTGGTACTTCGCCGTGGCCTCCTCGACGGCCTTCGCCGCCGCCGTGGCCTTGGCGTTCTCGAGCCACTTCGCCGTGAGGTTTGAGAGCTCCATCGACGTGACGTTCAGCTTGCCGTTCGCGAGGTCGGTGACGCTCACCGCCTCGCCCGTGGCCTCGACGTACCCGTTGACCGCCGACACGAGCATCTCCTGCTGCACGGCGGTGAGCTCGCCCTGCTCTCCGACGCGCATCATCTCGCGTATAACCTTGTCGAAGTGGCGCACCTCCACCTCGTCGCCCGCGAGGCCCGAGGTCGCCTCCTTGACCGAGCGCGCCGTGTCGGCAGCCGACTGCACGACCTCGTAGGCCTCGTCCGCGACCTGCCGGGCGGCGCTCCTGGCGGACTCCGAGATCTCCTCCTGGGATCTCGCGACGTCGCGCGAGATGCCTCCGACGGCCTCGCACGCGGAGGCCAGCTCCTCCGCCCCCCGCGCGCCCGCCTCCATCTTCTCGTGGGCGTCCCACGCCGCGCTCCCCAGCTCCCAGAGGAGCTGTATCGCCATGATCGGCGCGATGCCCCTGAGGGCCGCGCCGGCGAGCTTGGACGACGCCGCGAGCAGCCTGACGCCCCTCGACGACGCGCTGGCCGAGATGCCTATCGACTCCAGGCCCGCGGCGATGGAGCCCGCGGCAGGCCCGGCGAGCTCCTTGAGGGCTCCGCCGGCGGCGTTCTTGAAGACGAGCACGGGGCCTGCCGCGGCCGCGGCCGCGATCCCCGCGTCCACGAACGTCTTGGCGAAGTCCGGCAGCCCGGAGTACCCGGCCGTGAGTGCCCCGATGATGTCGGCGAGCGCCCTGACGGGACCCTCGACGGACTCGCCGACCTCGGCCCCGAACACGTCGAAGTTGTTGCGGAGCAGCTGGACGGCGCCCGAGAAGCCCTGGGTCTTCGCGTCCGCCTCGCGGGCGGCGTCGCCGGCGCGCCCCCAGGCGTCGCTCACGCCTTCCCAGGCGTTGTCGCTCATCTGGATGTAGCTGTTCACGTTGCCCACGGTCTGGGACAGGCCGAGGAGCGCCTGCTTCTGGCGCACCGAGTTGATGCCGAGCTGCTTCAGGGTCGAGTCGGCCGAGCCGCCCTCCTTCTCGATGTCGGCGAGGCCCTGCACGAACGCCCTCAGCGCCTCGGACGGGGTGTCGGTCCACGCGGCTCGGAACTCGTCGGCCGACATGCGGGCCACCCCGGCGAAGGCCTCCAGGTCCTCGCCGCCGGCGCCCACGGCAGACTCGATGTCGCTCATGGTCTTGGCGACGGCGGTGCCGGCGGCCTCGGACCCCTGGCCCGTCGAGGCGATGGCCGTCGCCCAGGCGAGCAGCTGCGGGGCCGTGAAGCCCGAGATCGTGCCCATCGACGCGATGCGGCTCGTCACGTCCATGATGTTGGACTCGAGCGTCGCCGCGTTGTTGCCCAGGCGCGTGAGCGCGTCGCCGAACTTCGGGAACGCCTCGCCCCGGTCCTGCTTCATGTCGGACAGGATCGCCGACACCTGGCCCAGCTGCTCGGAGGCCTGGTCGGCGTTGAGGTTGGTGGCGATGTCGAGGTTCGACACGACGGTCGAGAAGGACTCGAGCTCGTCGGCCGCGATGCCGAGCTGCCCGCCCATGGCCTGGATCTCCAGCATCGTGTCGGCGGACGTGTAGTGGGTGCGCGAGTAGTCGATGGCGCCCCGCTTGAGCGCCTCGAACTGCTGCTCGGTGCCCTCGACGGTCTTGCGCATGTCGCGGTAGGCGGCGTCGATCTCCTCCGCCGCAGAGATCGCCCTGTAGGCGAACATCGTCACGGCGGGGGTGACGGTGGAGTACATGGACCAGCCGAGCTGCTGCGCGGTCTGCCTCGACATGCGGAGCCTGCGGTCGAACTCCGAGAGCTTCTCGGTGCCGCGCTCGACGGCGGCCTCCGCCTTGTACAGGTCGGCCACCAGGTTGTTGAGCGTCGCTCCCCGCCCGAGCCTGCGCAGCAGCGCGTCGAGCGTCTCGGTGCGCTCGGAGAGCTGCTCCATCCGCTTGGCGACCGCGGCCGCCCGCTCCTCCAGCTTGCGGTACGCCGCCGTCCCCTCCTTCGCCCGGGACAGCTCGTCCGCGACCGTCTGCGCGCGGCCCTTGAGCTCCGCGAGCGCTGCATGGGCCTGTTTCGACTCCTGCGTCACCCGCTCCAGCGCGCGCTCCGCGCCCTGGCCGCCGCTCTCGATCCCGCCGAGCCCCATCTCGTCGAGGGCCTTTATCTGCCTGCGGAGCGCCTCGGCCTTCTCGCGGGCCGAGTCGAGCTGCCTGCCGATGTTCGACTTGATCGCGTCCTGGAGCCCGTCCATCCACCGGTTCTGGGCGAACGCCGACATGAGCTTGCGCTCGTCCTCCTGCATCGACTTGATGGCGGCGTCGCACTGCCTGACGCTCTCCCGCGCCTCGTCGAACTCCCGCGATATGCCGTTGGCCGCGCCCGACCTGACGGCGAGCGCCATCTGCTCGCCGAGGGCGCGCACCTCGGCCCTCGCGGCGGCCGCGTCGGCGCGGCACTGCTCGAGCTGCACGAGCTCCTTGGCGAGCCTGTTGTCCCCGAACGCCTCGGCGTGCGCCCGGGCGAGGGCGCGGTACTCCCGCTCCACGCCCTCGGTCACCTCGCCCATCTGTCGCATCTTCGCGAGGGTCGCGTCCACGCCCTCAACGCCCGCGAAGGCGTTCTTCGCAGCCGTCTCCAGCGACCTGTACTCGCGCCTGAGCTGCTTCAACGAGGCGTCCCACCCCTTGATCTCGGCGAGCATGCCCCTCGGCGCCGCCGACCCCATCTCGGCGTAGTCGCGGCGCATCTGCCTCAGCAGCGACTCGTGCTCCCTGATCTCCGCGTTCAGCCGCTCCATCTCGCCCTGCTGGGACTTGAGGGCGAACCCGTGCTTGAATCGGGCTATCTCGTCGTTGACCTTGTTGTAGCGCTCCAGGCACCGCTGGGCGTGGCCCGCGGCGTCGTCGGTTTCGGCGGCGAGCTTCCTCAGCGCGCCGCTGGAGCCGAGCTGCCTCATGGTCCTCTGAAGCAGCGTGTAGCGCTCGGCGAGCCCCTTGGCCCTGGCGGAGACCAGCTTGAGCTGCTGGGCCTGGGCCTGGGCGTTGGAGCCGTCGAACTTGAGCGCCTTGTTGACCTGCCGCAGCATCGCCTGCGTCGCTGAGATGGTGCGGTTCGACGCCTTGAGGGCGCTCTGGAGGGACGTGGTGTCCGCGCCTATGCGGATCGTCAGACCCTTGTATGCCGTTGACGCCACGTCTCCTCCTTACAGCGCGTCGATGTCCTGCTGCGTCGCCCTCTCCGCCCCGCGCTCCTCCTCCGGCTCCGGCGACGCGGATCCGAGCAGGTTGGCGAGCGTGGGGTAGCTCATGTCGGCCAGGGCGGCGGGGCCGAGTCCGAGCCTCAGACCCGCCGCGTACATGGCCGTGTAGGGCAGCGTGGGCTCGCTACCCGCGGTCTTGGGCCTCGGGGCGACCGCTATCCCCGGCGTGAAAAAACGTCCTGACGGCCTCGGGCATGAGGGCGTCGGAGACCGCGTTCAGGTCGAGCGCGTCGATCCCGTCGGCCCACACGGCGTAGGGCGGCACCGACTCGTCGGCGGCCCTGCGGGACGCCCACAGCGCCCTCACGAGCGCCGTCCAGTTGGTGTCCCGGTAGTCGACCGACGCGACCACGCCCTCCTCATCCGGCTCCGGCTCGCGCACCGTGACGCGCCCGAAGAGGTCCTGGATGATGTCGCGCCCGAACTCCTGCTCGTAGGCGCTCATGGCCTTGAGGCCCATGCGGCACTCCTCGGGGCCGCGCCCGTAGTCCAGAAGCACGGCTCCCCCTAGGCGGCCGCGGCCTGCGGCATGGCAACCGCCTCGAACCACTTGTCGTAGGCGGCCTTCGCCTCGGCCTTGTCGGAGGGCAGCGAGTACTTGGAGGTCTTGGAAGTGCGGTCGCCCACCTCGATCTCGACCGGCACCGCCGTGAACTCCAGCTCGAAGGTGCCGGGGTCGGTCTTCTCGTTCTTGGTCTGGTCGGCCTCGGACGGGCGCTTGAAGGAGACGTCGTAGTAGACGACGCGCTTGTTGCGCACGTTGCCGTTGGTCTGCCACATGAACGCGACGTGCGAACCGCTCGCGTCGGCGTCGTCGTAGATGCCCCCGATGGCGTCGATGATCTCGCCGAGCAGGTCGGCGCGCGCCTCGTCCTCCAGGTAGGCGACCTCGAACTTGCCGGTGTAGCCGGCGTTGGTCTCCTCGTCGAAGTAGATCGAGTTGTCGGCGTAGAAGGGGTTCGACTCGCCCTCGGGGTCGACCGTGACCGACACGGCGCCGAGCAGCGGCTTGGGGGCGCCGTAGGTGCCGTCGTCGTTGCGGACGGCGTAGTGAGCCTTCTCGACGCCGTACTTGACGGCCTTCCTCAGGGCGGTGGTTGCTTCGGGCATGGCTCGTTCCTTTCTCTAGATGTCGGTGAACTCGTAGGAGCACATCAGGCAGTCCTCCGAGTCCACCCATGCCTCTGTCTTCTCGTAGTCGCCGTAGCGGCCCGCAAGGGCCGCCTCCAGCGATCCCTCGAGCTCGGAGTCGGACGACTCCTGGTACAGCTCGACGCGCATGCGCGGGAACGACGCCCACCTCCGGCCGTCGGCCGTCAGGTGCGCGTCCTCCTCCATGAGCAGCACGGCCCACGGCAGGTGAGGGGCGCTACCTTGGCGCCACGCGGCGTGGACGGCGGGGATGCCGAGTCCGTCGAGCATCGACACGATCTCCTCCCGGCTCACAGCTCCACCCCCTCCAGCAGCGCGTCCCAGGCGGCGTCGAAGGCGTCCTCGGCCGCCTGCGCGATGTGCGGCCTCGCGGCGACGCGCCCGCCGCCAACCCTGGCGTGGCCCTTCTCGAGCAGGTGGGCGAGGCCGGGAACCTTCGCGTTGCCCACCTCCGACCGCCACCCGCCTCCCTCCTGCCACGCGCGGTACGACCAGCCGTCGAAGTAGTCGCCGTTGTGCGGCGTGATGACGTCCTGGGCGTTGGAGACCGTCTCGCGGCGCCCGACCTTGGCCCCCTCGGTCACCGACCTGCGGGAGCCCTCCTGGACCGAGGCGTACACGTCGTCGATGATGTCGCCCATGGCGTCCTCGAACTGGCCGATCTCGATCTCGCGCGTCATTCGCCGTCCTCCTCCCCGGGATCGGGGGGAGTGGCGTCCGGCTCCTCCGGCGGGGCGACGGCCGGCTCGCGCTGGTCGCTGCCGAGCCTCTCGGCGATGGTCAGGGTGGTGAACTCGCCGCTCGACGAGGCCCCCTCGACGGTCATCTCGCGGCCCTCCCAGACGGCGAAGCCCTCGCCGCGGTACTCGGCCGACCTGACCCTCACGCGGACCGCGCCCCTGAGACCCTCGGCCGCGCAGGCGAGCCGCGCGGACTCGCCCACGGCCAGCCGGTTGCAGAACACGCGGCGGTGCCGCACGCGCGGGCGCTGTACCCCGTCGGGCATGCGCTCGTACTCGACGGCCCTGAGCACGATGGAGTCGGTGAACCTCATAGGCCGTCGCCCTCCGGCGCGCCGGCCTCGTCCCTGGGCGGGTACTGCGCCTCGTCGTCCTCGGCGGCGCAGTTCGCCGAGGAGTTGAGCAGGTCGCAGACGAGCAGCTCGTACTGCTTCTCCAGCCGCTCCAGCTCGAACTCTGCGAAGTCGAACCCGAAGTGGCACTTGCAGAAGCAGATGACGGCCACCACGACCAGCGGGTCGGGCGGGTCGCCGGCGAGCAGCCGCTCCCTCACGCCCACCCGGCGCAGGTCTGCCACGGCGGCCGCGATCCACGCGGCCACCTCGGCGTCGTAGGCCTCGGACGTGACGCGCAGGGCGTCCTTGACGACCTGTTGCAGGCACCCGCCCATGGCCTAGCCCTCCTTGGCCGCGGGGGCGCGCTTGGCCGCGGGCTTCTTCGCGGCAGGCTTGGCCGTGGTCTTCCCGGCGGCGGGCTTGACCGCGGGCTTCTCGGCGGCCGCCTCCACATAGGGCTCGCCGAGGGCCTCGTTGATCTCCCGGATGCGCCCCTCGGACGCCTCGAAGACGTCGCCGGCCCTGCGGTCGGCGCCGTCCTTGAGGTCGTAGAAGGGCTTCAGCACGCGGGCCTCCATTAGGCGCTCGCCTTCTTCTTGATGAGGATGAAGCCGTAGGGGTCGACGACGCGGCCGTCGCAGACGCCGTAGCCGACCATCTTGTTCTTGCGCTTGTCCCAGTCGGGGTAGCGCGTGATGGCGATGCTGCCGCCGGGCTGCCAGTTGATGGCGTAGTCGTTCATCGTGCCGTAGACGCCCACGACGTCGCCGGGGGCGGCCTTGTCGAAGTCGGGCAGCGTGACCGGCTTGACCAGTCGCGTCTGCTTGCCCACGAGCACCTGGCTGCGCTTGCCCGTCACGGGGTCGTAGGTGACGTTTACCGGGGCGTCGTTCTTGTCGGACATCGTGTCGATGTACTTGTTCCAGGAGCCCTTCGACATGAGGAGGCTGCCGTCGTCGTACTCGGGGTCGATGTCGGCGTCGAAGATGGAGTGCCACGCCTTCCAGTTGCGGAAGTCGGCCTCGGTCATCTCGACCACGTGCTCGACGCGCGGGTCGTTGAGGATGCCGAGCGGCTGGCCGCTGCCGGTGCCGCGGATGATCGCCTGGGACAGCGTGCGCGAGATCGACTTCTCCATCTTGGGCATGAGCTTGGACTGGAAGTTGTCCATGGTCACGATGGAGGAGAGGAAGGACTGCTGGAAGCGGGACTCGAACTCGTGGTAGGAGAACACGATCTTGTCCTTGCGCCCGGCCTTCTGCCAGTCGGAGACCTCCTCCTCGCCGACCCAGTGGGTCAGGAAGTCGAACTCGTCGATGGGTATCTCGTAGCCGCCCTGGAAGGAGGTCTTGGACACGAGGGCGTAGATGTCGTCGTGCTCGTCGAGCTTCTCGATGGCGGTGTTGGACAGCGTGGTCGGGATGGCGATCTTCACGTCGGACGTGAGCATCCCGTTGCCGGAGTCCTCGGCCCCCGCCATGCGCAGGAGCACGCCGGAGGGGCGGCCCGTCCTCACGTAGTCGATGAACGCGTCGCGGTACTCGGGCGTGTCGTGGGGGTCGTCGGGCGCCTCCAGCACCTGGGCTCCGCCGGATTTGCCGCCGAAGTCGGCGCGCTCGGTCACGCGCATCCCGCCGGACAGCGCGCGGCGCTCCATCGAGCGTCGCAGCTCGTCGGCGGCGGCGCGGCGCTCGGCCTCGTCGCGGACGATCTCCATCTCGGAGCGAACCTCCTTCATGTCCACCTCGGCCTCGGGGTCGAGCAGAAGGTCCTGCAGCTCCTTCTTGCGGGCCTCGAAGGCCTCGTTGTCGAGCGCGCGGTACTCGGTCGCGCCCAGATGCTCGAAAGCCATGTCTCCTCCTTAAAGGATCGATGCGAGGGCGGCGAGAGCCTCCCTCTCCTCCATTTCCCGCTCGCGCCGCGCGGACTCCCCGCGCGCCTGCTCGATCACTCCGTCAAGGTAGGAGCGAGCGTGTATCTCAGTCCCGCTGTTCGCAGGGAATGAAACCGCCGATACGTCGTAGACCTTCCGAACCTTCTTCACTGTCACGGTCGCGGCGCGCACGTTGTATTCCTCCGTACCCTTCACTACCGTGAATCCCCAGCTCATACGGGTGTAGAGTCCGCTCGAAACCGCTTCGTAGTGGTCTCTGCCCGCCTGGGATCCGCCGAGCTTCGCCCTGAAGAACAGGCCGTGGTCGTCGCACGCGATCTCGAGCGAGCCGTTGCTGCGCCTGGCGAGCACGGCGCCCTTGTGGTCAACCTGGTAGATCGCGTCCGACATGTCCGCCTCGTCCAGCGCGTGCCGGTCGATGACCTCGTAGATGCCGCCCGGCATCGGGTACGGGTCGTCGAACGTCGTCGCGTAGCCCTCCACCACGTAGTCGTCCTTCGCCTCCAGGGCGAAGTCGAACGTGCGGTACTCTCTTCCTTCCCTTACTGGCATGGTCACTCCATCTCGTCCTTGTCCATGACCCCGTGCAGGTCGGAGTCCTTCTTAACCAGGTCGTGCTGCTCGGGATCCGAGTCGTCCTTGGGGGAGGAGAGGAGCGTGGCGTCGGCGTACTCGCCGCGGATGACGCGCGCGTCGTCCTCGATGGGCGGCAGCTGCAAGATCTCGCGCGCCTCGTTGATCGACATGATCCCGCGGTCGGTCATGTCGCGGATCATGTTGCGCTTGGAGGCCGAGGTCGCGAACTGGAGCCTGTTCGAGGAGAACGTCACGCGGTTGCGCGACTGCTCCTGGCGCGAGTAGCACATGGCCGTGAGCCCCTCCCCGAGCTGCACGGCGAATGGCTCGATCTTGCCCTCGTAGTAGCTGTTCCAGTGGTCCTCGTTGAACCGGTTCTGGAGGATGTCGCGGTTGGTGCCGAAGTAGTCGAACACGTTGTTCTCGATGCGCTCCATCTCCTTGTCGGAGATCGTGTAGCTGAACGGCTCGACCTGCTTCACGTCGGAGAAGGTGTTGTCGTAGACCAGCAGGCCGCTGGTGTTGGCGCGCGACAGGTTGTCCCGGGAGAAGCGCTCGCGCTTGTGCTCGATGTCCTCCTCGCGCACCTGGCCGGTGAGCTGCCCGATGAACCTGATGGTGGCGCCCGCCTCGATGGCGGCCCTCTGGGCCTCCTCCTGGGCGTGGAGCAGCCTCATGGTCTCGTCGAGGGCGTTGGGGCTGCCGAACACGTCGGAGAGGTACTGGTACTTGGTCAGCACGCACACGCGCTCCAGCTCGATGGCCCTGTCCTCGCCGGAGGCCGTGTGGAACACGATCCACGGCTGCCCAGCGATCTCGCCGACGTCGGCGCCCTCGCACTTCAGCGGCCACAGCCCCACGGTGTCGCCCGCACGGTCGAGCTCCGGCACGACGAAGGCCGTGCAGTCGTTCTCGAACGCGGTGGCGAGCCGGTAGAGGAACTTCGGCCACGTCATCAGCTCGTTGGGCTGGGTCTCGAAGCACCGCCTCAGCTTCGGCTTGGCGGTGCCGACGACCTCGGGCTTGAGCTTGGAGCAGCCGTTGGCGAACGCGTGGATCGCCGAGCGCGTCAGCTCCTGCTCGTAGACGGATCCGCGCCAGGTCGAGAAGACCGGCTGGTACTCCGTGAACGTGCTGAAGCCGTGGGCGGCCCTGCGGCCGTCCTCTGCCCTGCCCTTGCCGAAGATCATCTCTCTGAGTCCCATACACGAGACTATCGCGCGAACGTGCGACCTTGGGGAGGGTCAAACTCTCGTCGCCTCAGATGGCCTGGGAGTACTCGCCCATCAGCTTGTCCAGCATCGTGTAGGCGTCCAGCTCCGCCATGAACCCGTCGATGCGGTTGGCGGCCTGGGCCATCTTCTTGTCCGGCTGGATGTTGCCGTTGACGTCGGTGCGCACCATCACGTTCATGCGGCACCACTCGGTCACGGGGTTGTGGTTGTCCACGATGCGGTTGGCGCGGTAGTCCGCCTTGATCTGCTTCATGGGCTGGGAGAGGGTCGCAGGCCCCTGGCGCACCGGTATGGCCCGCGCCTTGCCGACGAACGACTCGAACCCATCCCTCATGGAGTCGTCGGACAGGTGCCACGGGTCGTAGCCGATGGCGTAGGTGTACACGTCGTGCTCGTCGCGCATCTCCGCGAGCCACTCCAGCACCACGCGCTTGTCCACCTTGTTCCCGGGCACCAGGCGCACGAGGCCCCGGGCCACCCACTGCTCCCACGGCACGTCGTCCCTCTCGCGGCGGCTGCCGCTCTCCGACTCGCACCTCAGCGCGTCCTCGGGCAGCCAGTACATGGCGCTGGCGTACACGCGGTCGTCGCCCGGGCGCATCATCAGCATGCACGCGGCCGTGAGGTCGGTGGTCTCGGCGGCGTCGAAGCCGGCGATCCCGTAGCGGAACCCCATCTCGTCGATGTCGAAGGCCTCCTCGCACACGGCGTCGTCGAACTCCAGCCACGCGACCGACTGGTTCTCCGGCATGTTGAAGTCCTTGACCATGACGGTCGGCCGGAACGTGGGGTCCTGGAGCGCCTTGTTGACGTAGCCGCGCAGGGCCGACAGCTTCTTGATCGTGCCGAGGCCCGGGTTTGCCTTCACCCACGCGCACTCGTTGACCCACTCGTCGCGCTCGTCCAGCTCGTAGATGAACGCCAGGAACCGGTCGTCCTCCACGTCGCCGTTGAGCCAGCCCCTCGCGTAGTCGTACTGGGCGTCGAACACACCGTTTCGCACGAAGCCGTTGGTGGTGATGACGAACAGCATGGGCTGGTCGCGCGCCGACATGCCCTGCTTCACGAGGTCGTACAGGTCTCGGTTCCTGATGGCCGACAGCTCGTCGATGACGCCGAAGTGGACGTCCAGGCCGTCCAGGTTGGCCGTCTGCGAGGTCAGCGGCTTGATGAACCCGAGGTTCCTCTCGCAGTAGATGTCGTCGGCGCGCTTGCGGGCGTATTTCCTGATGCGCTTCGACTGGCGCATGATGCGCATGGCGGCGTTGAACGCGAGCTTCGCCTGGTCCTCGGAGTTCGCCACGTTGTAGACCTGGGGCGCGCCCTCGCGGTCGCCGATGAGGGCGTACAGCTCGAGCGCGGCCAGCAGCGACGACTTGCCGTTCTTCCGGCCCATGATGCACAGGACCTCCTGGAACCGGCGGTTGCCGTCCTTGTCCACGAACCCGAACGCGCACTCGACGAGCGCCTTCTGGAACAGCTCCAGCTTGAACGGCACCCTCAGCTTGCCGGAGGGGATGTAGCAGTACTCCTCGATGAAGCGGACCGGGCGCTGGGCCGCCTCCTTGTCGAAGTGCCACTCCTTGTACCCGTGCGCGATCTCGTCGAGCATCCTGTCGGCGAGCCTGCGCATCTTGCGGCACGCGGTGACCTTGCCCGACTTGATGGCTCGGAAGTACTTGACGGCGGCGCAGTCGGGCAGCCGCGCCGCGCGCCCCCTCTTCGGGGCGACCACGGGCTACATCCCCAGGAACTCGTCGAAGTCGTCGGCGTCCTGCGTGTCCTGCTGCTTGAACAGGATGCGCTTGAGGGGCGTGTACAGGCCCTTCAGCTCGTTGGACAGCTTGTGCATGGCCCCGACCATGGGGTGCTCGACGAGCTTCCCCTTCTCGTTCTCCATGATGATGCCCTCCGTCGCCACCGTCGACACCGCCTCGTCGTACAGCGTGAGCGCCTTGCAGTAGGCGACCAGCACCTCCTTGGTGGTCTCGTCCAGGTCGAGGTACTCCTTGGACAGGCGCTCGTAGCGCTCGCTGACCTGCTCATCGAACTTCATCGCAGCCCTTCCTGACGAGGTTCCCGTTCTCGTCGAAGGCCACCCTCTGCTCGACCACCCGCCCGTAGATCTCCGGGTGCTCCTGCGCGTGGCAGTCCCGGCACACGAGCTCCAGGTTGGTGTAGCCGAGCGTGATCGACGGGTCGCCGATGTTCTGGGGCGTCAGGTGGATCTTGTGGTGCACGATCTCCCCGGCCCTGACCACGCCGCGCTCTCGGCAGCGTTCGCACAGCCCGTGGACCGACTCGAAGTAGGCCTTGCGCGTCCTCCGCCACGCCTTCGAGCGGTAGAAGCGCTCTGCGAATGCCCTCGCCAACGGGAACCTTCCTTTCCTTTAAGGAAGATTTTTCGCTCATAAGTGCGATTTTCGGGAGAGTCAAACTCTCGTTTTTAGATTTGAAAAAATTCCCGCGCGTTTTTATTTGACTTCCCGCGCCGGTCCCCTTACACGCGCCCCCCGGAGCGAAACGGGGGGGGGTGCGCGGCGCGCGGCCCTCACCCCTCCCGCCGACCCCCCCGGCGGCTCGGCGGCCCCTCCTTCCCCGATCCGATCAGACCGGCCGGCGACACGGCCGACGGGACGGCACGGCGGTAGCGGCGGGCGGGGCGGCACGGGGCGCGGCGGTGCAGTGGGAGCGAGTGGAGCAGCGGCACGGCGGCGGCGGGGCTGGGCGAGGGGAGCGGCCAGCAGGGGAGCGGGGCGGCACGGCAGGGGCCAGCGGCAGCGACGGGCGGCAGCGACGGGCGGCGGCCAGGGAGAGAGGGGACGGCGAGGGGACGGCGGGGCCAGCGGCCAGCGAGGGGCGGCGGGAGCCAGGGCGAGGGGCGGGGAGCGGGGCGGCCGACGGCGGCGGCCAGGGAGCGCGGCGGGGACGGCGGGGCCAGCAGCAGGGCGGCGCGGCGAACGGGGGTCAGGGGGCGGAGACTATGGGGAGCCACAGCCGAGGGAGACCCCCACCCCCCTATAGTCCCCCCTCCCCATCGAACGGATGTGCGAGCCTGGGCCAGCGGCGGCACGAAAAAGGGGCCGCGCCCCGAAGGACACGGCCCCGACTCTGCCAAACGTGGCAGCGGCTACGACCCAAGCCGCTCATCAACGGCGGCGAGGTCAGCGGCCAGGCGGGCGCGGCGGCGCTCCAGGGCGCGGCGCTCGGCGTCCTCCTCCTGCTCTGGCGGGTCGATCACGAGGGCGGAGGGCGGCACGTCCTCGGAGGGGACGGCGCACAGCGACCAGCCGCAGGCGGCCAGCATGGCGGCGGCGTTGTTAACAGACGGGACGGAGCCGCGAGCCTCGGCAGCGGTGGCATACGACCGAGCGCGACCGATACGCGGGCCGATGGCCGTTATAGCCACGCCAGAATGCGCCGAGACCTCGCGCAAAACATCATAAAACCACACGTCAAACCTGCTTTCTCAACTTCCGATATTACACGCGTATATATTATATCGCAACTGTTGGACGATATGCAAATATGTGGAAAGTGTGTAGAAATGTGGCTGATATGCAACTGTTGGACACTAAAAACGACGGACTACCTGGCAAAACGTCGATAATCTCCAACACTTGCATATCGTCCAACATCATGCCATACTGTGGCCACGCCAAGCGGAACGGAGCGAAAGCGAAGGGAGGCAAGGCGGAACCTTGAAACTCCGATGCGGGGAAGCGAAACCGAAGCGGCGGGAGTCGATGCGGTAGGCCCAGGGCGGTAAGGCCCCGACGAGCCGAGCACCTGACGCCGCGACCAAAGTAGCGATCTGGCAGGCGGGTACCTTGACAACAGAAGAGGGAGCGACGGAGGCGACGCGGGCGCCGTGGCAGCGGCAATAAGACCACGGTGGAAAGACACTGAGTGAGGAGCCCGCGGGAGATACGAGACCAGCCGTGACATGTCCGGTCCGTCCAACCGTCCACGGCGGAATAGGCCGCCGTCAGATACCGAAGGCCGCCAGACCGCCCCGCACAGGGGCGGCTGGCGGGGGCGCTCAAGGGTGAACGTCCCCGCCAGCCGAAGGGCTGGCCCAGCGCACACCTCCACCTAGGAAGGAGGTGAAACCGATGAGGGAGCTTTACACCTCAGTGCTGGCGGGCATCCTGTCCGCTGCTCTATGGGAGGCCATCAAGTGGGTTGCCGCGTCCGCGAGGGCGCGAAAAAAGCCCGCCGACGATGACCAGACCGGGCGGGCTTGATGACCCCGAGGGGCGCGGTTCGGTTCCGCGTCCCTTGGTTTCCGACAAGTATACACCCGATGAAAGGGGAAGGCCATGAGCGCAAACGAGATGTGGGACGCGCTGCTTGACATGGGAGTCAGCGAGGAGACCTTACAGATCGTCACCGACGTTGCGGGCTACAGCGAGAGAACGCTCCGCGGCGTGCTGTACAGCGTGGAGGGAACCGAGACGTTCCCCGAGGAAGAGGAGGAGTAGCCATGAAGGCGACGAACGAGGAGCTGCGCGAGATGGTGAAGGCCGTGGCCGAGGGCTTCGAACTGGCGGCGGGCGGCGACGGCTGGAGGTGCCCCCACTGCGAGAACGTCTTCGGCCGCGACGAGGCCGAAGAACGGGACTGGACGTGCCCCCACTGCGGCGAGGACGTGGGAGTGGACGGGGCCGGGAGCCTCGACGACGCCGACGAGTGCGAGCCCTGCGGAGTGAGCGACTGGCTGGACGACGCGCTGAACATCGAGGTGCGCCGCGCCGGGATCGCCAGGGACGCCGAGGTCAGAGGCGTTTACGTCCTGTGCGCGTTCGGCGGCCCGAACATCACGCTGGACACCTACGCCCGCGAGGTCGTGGGACACTGGGGAATTGACACCGAGCGCTTCCCGGTGCACTCCGACGCATGCGACGAGCTGGAGCAGCTCATCGAGGAGATCGCCTAGCGCCACCGTTTCAGGCGCGGCATTTCGATGGGGGAATGCCGCGCCATGAGCCGGTACGCGAAGAGAAGGGAAACGGCTATGAGCGAGCTTATGGACTCCGCACTGTCTGCAATCGACGACCTCTACGCCCACGCCATTCGGATTGAGACGCAGAGCGACAAGACGCCCGAGGAGGTGTTCGACGGCGTGCGGGCTCTGCTGGCCTCCCGCGAGGCCGCCGCCCGCGAGGTGATGGCGGCGGGGATGCGGCCGTGATTCCCCGCGATGCCGCCGAGCGCATCGAGGCGCAGGCATTCGCACGGGAGTGCGATTCAGAGTTCGCCCGGTTTGAACTGGCGGACGAGTACGAGATTCTGATCCAAGAGGAGACCGACCATGTTTTTCGCTAGTTTCGTCAGCACTGCTGCGTCCATCGCCCTGGCCGCCACCATCCAGGCCGCCCCCATGCCCGGCGTCGAGGCCGCCGAGCATCTGGAGCCGTGCCGCGCGTGCGCCGTCTCGTTCGACGAGGCGGAGCTTTTCGACGGCTACTGCCCCGACTGCCTGGGGCGCTACCAGGACGGCCCGTGGTGCGACTGCTGCGGGGAGCTGCTGTGCGGCTCGACGGCCTACATCGTGTGCGACTGCCACGGGATCCACGGCTACGTCTGCGCGGAGTGCGAGGAGTGGCACGGGGATTTCGAGTAGAAAGCCCCCGCTCCGCCCAATTCGCCAGGGATTGGGCGGGGACGGAGGTTTTCCGATTGGAAGGAGATATTCATGCGGTACAAGATCTGGGAGTTCGATGAGCTGAGAGTCGACAACTCGCTGACCCTCTCCGGCAGAGCGGAGAGCAACGGGGGCGGATTCGTGTTCCGGGTCGATCTGGTAACGACGGTCGCCCAGCAGGATCGCATTTCCGTGACCTGCGTAAAGGGCATCTCGCACGAGTTCGCAAGGCGCGTCACGGCGGATTTCGTCATGGACAGGCTCTACGGAGCGGCCCTGAGCGCCATCGGGAGCGCCCGCGACCGCCTGAACGATTTCATCGCCGACGAGCTGGGTTGCGAGAGGGAGGGGCGATGAGCGCGGGGGAGCGCTTCCGCTGCCCGCATTGCGGCGCTCCGCTGGCCTACGCGGTCCGCGAGACCGTCGAGCACGTCGCCCCCGATTCGTCGGGCCGGTTCGACCTGGTAGATTCGGCGGTCTGCTCCGAGAGGTTCACGTGCCCCATCTGCAAGGGGGAGCTCGACACCACGTGGGTCTCGGGCGAGACGTGGCGGCTCTTCTAGCGGCAGGGCGTCGCCGAAAGTGCCATGATTCGTCCGTCGCCGCCTTTCGCGGCGTGGATCGAAACGAAATTCAGAGGCACTTCAAGCACCGCGGCGCAGCTGTCCGGCTGTGCCGAATTCGTCCACGCCGAGGAAAGGATCCAACATGACCACCGTTAAGAATGCCAACGGCGACGAGATCGACTTCGAGGCCGCCGTCCACATGATGGACGACGAGCTGCGCGAGGAGATTCACGCCGACCTCGCGCCCTGCGATCCCCAGGAATTCGTCGAGGCGTACGCAAGGCGGCACGCCGTCAAGTTCGACGGGGACAAGTTCGCCCCGTACTACGATCTGCCCTGGTAGGTTTCCGGGGAAATATCGAGGTTCGCATTCGGAGCCGTCCCTCGGGGCGGCTCCTCCTTTTCGGAAGGAGAGAGACATGACCGGTTTCTACCCCGTTTTCATCGTCGACGAGACCCGCCGCGAGGTGTTCGGCTCCGAGTCGGCCGCGCGGGCCTACTTCGACTCGCTGAGGCCCGAGGGAGGCGGGTTCGCCCGTCTCGTCGTGCAGGAGTCCGGGGACGGGCGCCGCAAGCCCAAGATGATCGACAGCCGCTACTCGCGGATTCACTGAGAGGAGAGAGGACTATGGAGTTCGCATACGACCCGGAGCTGATCCGGGAGCTTGCCGTTCGGATCGTCTGCCCGGAAGAACCGAACCCTGGCCCGTGGACGCGCTATGAGATCGCCGGCATCGAGGCCTACTCGCAGCTCTACGCGCGGAGCTTCATGGAGGAAATCGCCATTGGCTGGGACGAGGCGCGCGGAGATTCGCCCGCGTGGGAATACCTTGATGACCTCCAGCGCCACAAGGTGCTCGTCTTCGTCGCCCACTTTCATCAGACGGCGGACTCGGACTACTTCGACGGCGCTTGGTCGATGCGGATCGCCTGGGTCTTCGAGGATGACATCGCCGACGACCCTGAGTTCGTCATCGGCTAGATGAACGGGAGCGTGCTCTTCGCATCCTTCAGGAAGCCGAGCGCCTTGCGCATCATCGAGTTCTCCTGCATGAACTCGACGCCCTCCAGCGTGACCGTCGGGTTCGCGACGATCACGCTCTGCTCGTTGTCGTACCAGGCGACCGATATTCCATCGACCAGCCCACGATTGACGAGCTGGGACATGATCGAGCACCAGTAGCGGTACGGTATCGGCCCGATCATCGGGCTGTCAGCCGCTATTGCCGACTGCTGCGGCTCGGCGCCCCGCTTCATGCAGTCGTAGAGGTAGGCGAGGATCTTGTACATCACCACGTGCATGTCGTCTGCGCCCATCGGCTCTCCCTTCGTTTTCGCCCTATTGTACGCCGATTTCGCCGGCAGGCTGTGCCAGGCGGGCGGTTCGCTGGAAATTCGCAGATCGTCTTTCCTGGCAAAACAGAACGCCTGTGCCTTGTGCCAAACTTGTGCCAACTCACGTGTAAATGGGTGTAAATAGGTGGAAAAACGAACAGGCGTGCCAAAAAGCTCACATTTGAAAACTCTGCAATTTCCTCCTGTGAACTGGAAAAACTGGCGGAGGCGGTAGGATTTGAACCCACGGTACCTTTCGGCACGACAGTTTTCAAGACTGCTTCCTTAAGCCACTCGGACACGCCTCCGCGTTCGGTGAAGCGCAACGCGATCTGCGCATTGCTGCAATGAAGCGAAAAAAGGATACCACATGCACCGCGGCGGCGTGCGCCAAATCTCGTAACGGGACCGCGAGGACGGCGCCGCTCGGCGGCTGCGAGTCTAGCGCTCCACCAGGTCGATGAGCTCTTGCTGGGAGTGCACGTCGAGCTTCACGTAGAGGTGCTTGATGTGGGAACGCACCGTATTGGGGGAGATGACGAGCTGTTCCTGGATGAAGCGCGTGTTGCGTCCCTTTGCCAGCATGAGGAAAATCTCCCGTTCCCGCTCCGTCAGGCCGGCCGCCTCGGAGAGCTGGTCACAGCGATCGGCGAGACTTGCGCCCGCCTCGCTGGAAGGCAGGGGCTGGATCGGCTCGACGTCTCGAATGGTCTCGGTGAAGCTAAACGACCTGAATCCCAGCCAGAGGAAGACGACAAGGATGAAGGTGCCGCCGGTGGCGATGGCTCCGGTGGCGTCCTGCCCCCAAACGGCCATGGAGGCGTGGGCCGCTGCCGCACCGACTTCGGTGCCAAGCGATGTCATGATGTCGGCGAAGGCGAAGGTGGGCACGAGCGCGAAGATGTTACGCGAGCCGATGGAAGACAGCGTAAGCCAGCGCAGGATGCTGAAGCAGACGCCCCCTGCGGCAAGAAGCGAGCTGGCCCACGGGCGCGCATCGGCGATGCCGAGGGGAATCAGTAGAAATCCTCCGATGACGAGGATGACCGAGAGCGAGAAAAGGTCGTCGGCCCGTCGCCCCCGTCGCGAGAAGACAAGCCAGAGAAGCGCACCGCCGGCGGCGACGATGGAGAGATCGACGGGCGCAGTTCCCGCGTACTCGCTGAGCACCGAGCCGTAGCTTCCCGCCATGGTGAACAGGAGGATGCAGATCATCAGGGGATGGAAGAGGGGGATGAACGCATCGGGGGCCTCCGGCTTCAGCTGGCTGGCCGGAGGGCCGCTTGTCACCATGGAAAGCGCCGGACGAACCAGCCGCCACAAGATCGCCATGGTGCCGACTTTGAGCACAAGCGCGGCAATAAGACCTACGAGCGCGCTGGGCGTTGGGAGAAAAAATGACAGAAGTGCTCCTGCGAGCAGGCCGGTTGCGGCGACGATGCTTCGGAGCCGTGAAGTGGCGAGCGAGGCGAGGGCGAAAAGGGCCATGGCGGCGGGCCAGATGCACCCCATCGAATACAGGAACAGGCCGAGGGTCGCGAACGGTGCGCTCTGCGCTTGGGCGGCCAGCGGCACGATGAGCGTGGCACTGAACAGGCAGCCTGCCGAGACAAGCGCCATCTGCCCCAGATCGAGCAGGCGCGGCCAATAGAAGGCGGCCAGCGCGACGAGCGCAAACGCCACAACGGAGAAGGCCATGTTCAGGTCGCGCGCCAGGGGAAAGTAAGGAATGACGGAGGCGAAGATGCTGCCGTTCGTGAGCCAGCCGTGGAGAGACTGCGCGGCAAGGGCGCATCCCGCGAGGACGGCGTCGCGCCCACCTCCAGCGCCGGGCCTGGATCCATCAGGCGCGCTGTTTTTTCCCGACCAAGGGGCGGCCAGGGCGCTTTTCGGTCGATGTTCGGTATTTTCGCTGGTCATAGTGGCACTCCTGCCCATAGACAACCCCTCTCACCTTAGGTGGGTGAGGACGGCGCGCCCTCTCGAAAGCACCTGCCGCAGGTGAAGACGGCCCTCTGCTCGCTGCGTAGTATACCAGGCAGTGAACGCCTTCTCCGGAAGCGCTCGCACGGTAGGAGGGGTGCCGCATCTCGGCACCGCATCGACGATTGAGGAGGGCCTCATAATGAGTCAGAACATGGAGAACGGCGTGAGCGTTTCCCGGCGCGGATTCCTGGCGGGAGCCATGGGCTTGGGTGCGATGGCGATGGCGGGAATGGCCGGCTGCGCGCCCCAGCCGGCAAGCGCCCACGCGGCGGCCGAGGATGCGCCCGCCGACGCCCGCTCGTGGCTAGGCGAAGCTCCGGAGATCAGTGAGATCGCGGCTACGCAGGAGTGCGACGTGCTCATCGTGGGCGCCGGCTGCACTGGTCTGGCCGCCGCCGCGACGGCGACCCAGCTCGGCGTCGACTTCATCTTGTGCGAGAAAACCGACCACATCGCCGACAATCACTGGGACATCGGCGCCATCAACACCAGCTACACGCCCGAGGGGCATGAGGTGGACAAGGGGCGCCTGCTCAACGAGCTCAACCGCTACGCATCGTTCAAGAACGACGCTTCCGTCTCGAAGGTGTGGATCGACGAGTCGGCCGAGATGATCGATTGGCTGGCCGACCTCATGGCGCCGTGGGATGTCTCCTGCGAGGTGGACGAGGAAAACGGCGGCGATGGTCGTGCGGGCGGCACCATGTACTACATGCCCTATCAAAAGCACGGGTTCGTCTACAACAACCCGGAGTTCGAGGGCTGGCCCTTCATCTCGCAGAACCCCTGCTTCCAGCAGGTCATCGAGGAGGCGGGCAACGAGATTCGCTTCAACTTCGATTTGGTGAAGCTGGTGCGCGACGGGGAAGGGGCCGGCCGGGTGTCGGCGGCCATCTTCGAGACGCCCGACGGGTACGTTCAGGTGAACGCGCGCAAGGGCATTGTCCTGGCCACAGGCGGCTATGCCGGCAATCCTGCGATGGTGCGCGCCCTGAACCCCCTCGTGCCGAAGTGCGTGACGGCGGTGGACTTCAACCAGAACAACACCGGCGCGGGCATCAAGGCGGCCATGTGGGTGGGGGCCGCGAAGGATGTGGATCCCGCGGCGATGATCTTCGACCGCGGTGGAGTCGAGCCGGGAGTGGACGCGGGCTATGTGGACGACAGCGAGGACGCCATCTTCCCCGGCCAGCTGCAGCAGCTGGGCATCGGCTCGATGCCCTTCCTCAAGGTGGACCGCCGCGGCCTGCGCATCACGAACGAGTCGGCGAACTACGATGCCATCTGTCATGCGGCGGCTCAGCGCCCCGGTGGCGTGTGGTGCGAGGTGTTCGACGTGAACGCCCCCGAAGACGTTCAGATCTTCAAGACTCAGGGCTGCTCGAACAACGTGTGGCGCAACACCCTGAACGGCCACAGCATCGATGAAGCCTACGCCAAGGAAATCGAGATGGGGGTCATTCTGAAGGCCGACACCCTCGACGAGCTGGCCGACAAGCTCGGGTTTGCGGGCGAGGACAAGGAGAGGTTCCTGGCCTCCATCGATCGTTACAACTACCTGTACGACCAGGGGGTAGACGAGGACTTCGGCAAGGAGGCGTACCGTCTCTCGGCCATCCGCGAGGCCCCGTTCTACGGCGCCTGGTTCGGTGGAAGCCTGCTGACGACGCTCGATGGCCTGCGCATCAACAGCAACATGCAGGTGCTCGACGAGCAGTGCAACGTCATTGAGGGGCTCTACGCCGCCGGCACCTGCTCGGGCAGCTTCTACAGCGGCAACTACCCCGTCTACCTCGTCGGAAACTGCATGGGCCGCAACATCACCTTCGGGCGCCATGCGGTACGCCATCTGGCGGGCGACATCGCCTAACCTCGCATCATCATCGCCTCCTCGGGCCTTCGGCCTGACGGAGATTTGGAAGAGCGCGGCCGACCCTCCCCGGCCGCGCTCTTCTCGTTCGCTATAATTCCCGCTATGAACGAACATCGCACACCTGAGGAGCAGCGCGCGCTCGACGAGCAGTACATGGCCCTGGCCTTGGAAGAGGCGCGGGCGGCCGCGGCCGCGGGCGAGGTGCCCATCGGCGCGGTGGTGGTGCACGAGCCCATGGACCGCGGCACGCGGCGTCCCTTGGCTGAACCCCGCGTCATCGCTCGGGCCCACAACCGGCGCGAGACCGATCGCGACCCGGCGGGGCACGCGGAGTTTCTCGCCATGAAGGAGGCCTCCCGCGTACTCGATGCGTGGCGGCTTTCCGACTGCACGGTGTACGTCACGCTGGAGCCCTGCATCATGTGCGCGGGCCTCATGCACCAGGCGCGCGTGGCCCGCTGCGTGTACGGCGCGGCCGACCAAAAGGCCGGCGCGGTGGGCACGCTGTACGATATCCATGCCGATGAGCGCCTGAACCACCAGTTCGAGGCCGTGCACGGCGTGCGCGAGGAAGAGTGCGCGGAACTGCTGCGCGATTTCTTCCGCGCCCGGCGCGGGAAGCGCGCGGCGACACGAAAGGAAACCGAATGACCGAGAACACCCAGCGTAATCGCGAGGCGGAAGTGAATCTCCTGGCGGCGGCTCGCGAGGCTCAGTGGTCGGCGGCCGCCTTTATGGGGCCGAATGCGGTGAAGGTGGTCTCGCCCGCGAAGGTGAACCTGCTGCTGTCCATCGGTGCGCGCCGCCCGGACGGCTACCACGATGCGGACACCGTCATGCACGCCTTGGCCCTGCACGACACGGTGTACTTGCGCGTGCAGTCGGCTTCGGAAGACGAGGTGGCCCAGCTCGCCGAGCAGGCCGCCGCGGGGCGCGTCGACATTGCGCTCGGTGGCCCGGCTGGCAACTTGGCCGTGGCTATCGACCTGGCCGATCGCACGGGGACAGACCTGTCGGTGCCCGCGGCGGACAACCTCGCGTTCAAGGCCGTCGATGCCCTGGCCCGGGCGCTCGGCCGCGAGGAGCCCGAGACCGTGCAGCTGCGCATCGAGAAGCACATTCCCGCCGAGGGCGGTTTGGGCGGCGGCTCGTCGAACGCGGCGGCCGTGCTCGTGGGGCTGGCCTCGCAGTGGGGCGTGAGCTCCGACGATGCGCGCGTGGTCGCCACGGCCCAAGCGCTCGGCGCCGATGTGGCCTTCTTCCTGCAGGGCGGCTGCGCCCAGCTCGACGGCGCGGGTGAGGTTCTACGGCGCACCCTCGAGCCTTCCCGCAAGGCCGTCGTGCTCGTGAAACCGGCGGGCGGTGTCTCCACGGCTGCGGCCTATCGCGCCTTCGACGAGGCGCCCGCACCGGTCTCGGCCGCCCTACTGCAGGCGGCCGCCGCCGCGGCAAGCGCCGATGGGGTGCCCCTGGCGAACAACCTGGCTTTCGCAGCCGAGTCGCTGCTTCCCGAGCTGGCCGGGGTGCGCGCGTGGCTCGCCGACCAGGTGGGTAGCGAAAACGTGCTGCTTTGCGGCAGCGGGTCGGCCACCTTTGCCGTGGCAGAGTCCTTCGCCGAAGCGAGCCGCATCGCCACGGCGGCCCTCAGCCGCGGCTGGTGGGCGCGCCCGACGAGCTTCAGCGGCTTGCGGGCCGCCGTGGTTCCCGGAAGGTAGCGGCCATGGGACTTCTCGCTCGCCTTTCCCGCGTGGTGCCCCTGGTGCTGGTGCTGGCCCTGGTGGCCGGCGTCATCTACCTGGTCGTCACCTACCGCCATTCTCCGGCCCGGGCCAAAGAGGTGCTCATTCGCCTGTTCACCTGGCTGTGCGGTGCCTTCAGCGTATGTTTCGCCCTGGCTTCGGTGTACGCCTTTTTCGACAACGCCCCGGCGGTACTCGATCTCACGCTCAGCTTTCTCGCCGTCTCTCTGGTCGGGCTCGGCATCACCCGCCTCGCCAACCACCGCTTCCTGAAGCACAACCTCGCCTATCGCAAGAAGCGTCTCGCCGCCACCACGCGCCGCCGCTGGCCCTGGGGGCGCTGAGCTCGCTTCGCAATTCCGCCGCAGGCTTCATCTGCCTTGCCAATTCCCCAGGTCATTGCCGTTGCCGTCGATTGCGCGTTTGCGGTTCCGCGCCAGAAGAACTATTATGATCCGACAGAGAGAAACGCCGGGGAGAGCCCTGCGCAGGCGGGGCTGGAAAAGAGAGGGAATGCGATGACGGCATCGAAGATGATGCGCGCCGCCATGGCGGCGTTTGCGGCCGTGCTGCTGTGCGCCTGCGTGGCTGCGATGACGGTCGAGGTGCAGCCGGCTTTCGCCGACGCGCCCGCGAAGGGCTGGCAGACGGTGAACGGCAAGAAGTTCTACTACAAAAGCGGTAAGGCGCTCGCGGGCAAGCAGAAGATCGGCAAGAACTACTACTTCTTCAGCAAAAAGGGCGTCATGAAAACGGGCACGGTGAAGGACGGCGCCACTACCTACTACTTGAACTCCAAGGGCCGCATGGAGGCCTACAAGGTAAAGAGCACCTTCTACAAGCCGACGGGCAAGAAGATGAAGGATTACGAGGCCAAGGAATACCGCACGCTTCTGACGGCGCGGGACAAGGTGGCCGAGATTACCAAGAAAAGCGACAGCAAGGCCACCAAGCTGCTGAAATGCTTCAAGTGGGTGCAGAAGGGCTATTACCACCAGTACCGCAAGTTCCGCAACTACGAGGGCTGGGCAGCCGATTTCGCCAACGATCACTTCAAGAAGAAATGGAAGGGCAACCGCAGCGGCTGCTGTATGTCCGACGGCGCGGCCTTCGCGTACCTGGCGCTGGCCATCGGCTACGGCAAGGTGTACGTGGGCGTCGACAAGGCTTCCGGTATCGGCGGTCACGGCTGCGCGAAGATCGGTAACAGGTACTATGATCCGCTCTTTGCCGAGGCGAAGAGCTTCTCGAAGTACTACGGCGGGAAGAACGCGGGCATCTTCAACCGCTCGGTGCAGCTGCTCGTGCCGTCGGCTTCCAACGGGTACGCCACCTCGAAGTACGTCGGCGAGAAGCCCAAGAGCTCCGAGGCCGAGGTGAACGCCGCTGCCAGCAATGGCTTGGTAAAGGTGGGCGGCTCCTACGTCTACTACCAGAAGGGCAAGAAGCTGAAGGGCGCCTGGAAGACCGTGAAGGGTGCCAAGTACTACTTCCAGAAGAACGCCAAGGCGGCCACGGGTCCGGCGACCGTGAAGGGCAAGCGCTACGTGTTCTCGGCCAAGGGCAAGCTGCTCACGGGCAAGAAGACCCGCACGGTGAAGGTGTCCGGCGACATGTATCGGGTGACGAAGACGGGTCGCGCGAAGGCCGGCTGGACCTCCAACAAGCAGGGGCTGTACCTGGAGAACGGCCGCCGCGCCACGGGCCTGTCCTGCTACAAGGGCAAGCTGTACTGGTTCAGCGGCAAGGGCGTCTACGACGCCGAGAAGACCAGGGCTATTCAGGCGGCCGCCAAGAAGGAGGGGAACGCCGCCGAGCTGCTGAAGCTTATCGGCGCGCCGACGAAGAAGAACTCGGTGACGGGATGCAACCCGGTGTTTCTGCCCGACGGCACCGATGTGTGGGGCAAGGATGTGACCTACACCTTCAAGAACGCCAAGCTGGCACTGCTGAAGGGCGAGGACGGCGTAACCTATTTCCGCTCGGCCTCCCTGGATTAGTTTCTCCCCGGGCCCCGCTCCTCGTTGCCGAGGGACGGGGTCCTTTTCGTCTTCCGGCCGAAGGGCTCCAAGGGGCGCACGAGGGAGGCGTCCGACGGCAAGGATATCCCCGACCACTTATCGACCACTCGGGAAGAGCTCGTGAAAAGAAAACGCTCCCTGATCAGGGAGCGTTGGCATTCAAGTGGCGGAGGAGTAGGGATTCGAACCCTAGATGCCCTTGTGGGGCATACTCACTTAGCAGGCGAGCACCTTCGGCCTCTCGGTCACTCCTCCGCGTAAGTTCGTATCTTACCCGAGCGGCGCGTTTTCTGCAACGGCATATTCGCCACTTTCGCAAAGACTGCCCTTTGCGGCGGCCCTACGGCTGCGGAAAGGGGCGATTGGGCGGGAAAGCCCCGCTGGCAGCCGCAGTTTTTGGTACCCTACGCACAGAGCATTGAAGCGGGCCGCGCGGGCGGCCGCGCAGGCGCGAGGAAAGGAAACGCACGTGATTGGTCGCTACACCCGTCCGGAAATGGGCCGCATCTGGGAACTCGAGAACAAGTTCGCCATCTGGAAGGAGATCGAGGTTCTGGCCTGCGAGGCCCAGGCCGAGCTCGGCCAGGCGGGCATCACGCGCGAGGAGGCCCAGTGGATTCGCGACCACGCCGACTTCACTGTGGAGGAGATCGACGAGATCGAGAAGGTAACGAACCACGACGTCATCGCCTTCACCACGTGCATGGCCAACTACATCGACGCCGACATTCCCGAGGGCGGCGACAAGCCGAGCCGCTGGGTGCACTACGGCATGACCTCTTCCG